>NPID01000188.1_pt1 | contig 280185 bp, 237 predicted proteins | sample 8637491 | NCBI WGS metagenome assembly NPID01 (sample SAMN07420843, study PRJNA396082) | bioreactor metagenome | isolation source: sample BA6 brine-fed electro-methanogenic bioreactor BA | place: Japan: Kochi | collected 2016-06-14 | reverse complement strand
TCCGAGAAATGCCGGCAGGTCAGGTGGATTTATTTTGAGGTCGTTCTACAACACCGCCTATCAAAAATTCTCAGACTCACTTCCGCTGAGCACAGTGAGTCACAGGAGTACGATTACTGTAAATGAGCAGAAGATTCCGCACTTTGTTTGCGGAGTCTGATCTTTATCGTAGCGACCTACCCCGTCCTGAGCATTGCCCGTTCCTATCTCAGTATGTGACAAGAGAACATAGCCATGAACCCCACTTGGTTAGACCACTCTTAGCAACGTAGGTTTTGCTTTGGGTGTCGGCGCCATTGGGTCGGACAAAAGCCCCCCGACGATCGCCTCAATCTCATCAGACGGAATACACAACGCCTTAGCAACGTGATCCTTTGTCAACTTCTCCGTCCACAAACTCTCAAATACCTTCTGCCAAAGAGTTGATCGCTCTCGTGGCATGGCTTGGGGTTCATTCGTTCGGTAGCCTTGGATGCTCATCTGTTTGCATAGCTCCCGATAGTTCCAGTCCGAAATGAGCTTGGCGTCGAACGCACTCCTGGCCAGCGCCGCGACCGAGACACCCCACCGCTTCTTGGCCGTCACCAACTGCGACAAAGAGCGTACGCGAGGCATATACCCGATCAAATCCGCTCTTGGAACCAGAAACGCCGAGGCGAACTGGTCCGCCTCCCTTTCCACATCTCGATTGCCGGAGGCACCGTGGATGTGCAGCACGAGGTGACCGAGTTCGTGCGCAGCATCGAAACGGCTACGCTCCGCTGACTTAAACGTGTTAAGGAACACGTATGGAGTCTTGTCCCGCCAGCAGGAGTAAGCATCAACGTTCTTGTTCTTCTCCGACAGCGAGAAAACCCGCACTCCTTTAGCCTCGAGCAGCTTCAGTATGTTCGGTATCGGCTTCGAACCAATGCCCCAGTGGCTTCGCAGCACACCGGCGGCAGTGATCGGATCCTCGTCTCGCAGATCGATCAGCGCCGGCGCCGGCAGATTGAATCGCTGCGTCACCCACTCGTCGAGCAGAAACGCAACCGATCCAGCTGCCAAGGCCGCATCGCGCTGGCGTGCAGACAGCGACGACAAGCTACGGAAGCTCACCGCCTCGGTTGAAAGCTCCTCACAGTCATTCAAAAAGAAAAACTCGACCGGGTAGTCGAGTGCGCGGGCCAAGCGTGCCATGGTTTCCTCTTCTGGATCACTGGTGTCGCCGCGTTCCAGCCGAGTCAATGTGAGGGGCGTAATCCCCGCCTGCTCCGCTAAATCCTTCTTGGTTAACTGTCGGCGCTTTCGTGCAATGGTTAAGCGATTTGGATTGAACATGAGATGTTCACTTCCGGGTCACCTGCACATCAAGGTTCGGAAAATCGTCGTCAGGCTTGACCCCCTTGTCTGGCTGCGGAGCGAACGACTCGTCAACGACAAAGATGCGCGTCACGAAACCCTCGAACTGATTGCCCTCGAAGACATCCGGGCAGGACACTTCTGCGCGGACATGGGTCTCGTCCGAGCTGACACATATCAACCAAACCATGAGGCGCGAGCCAAGCACCGGTTTGCTGCCATCCTCCGGCCGTGGGAACAGCTCGGCCTGGCCGGACTGCACAAGGGTGCGCGAAGCTGAGCCTTTGCCGGAGATGGCCTCCGGGTCACGCGGGCCGCAAGCCTCATCAACGTTCTGGAAGCAAATCTGCACGCCCAGCTCGTGGTTCACAGTGGACTCCACGTTGCCAAGGCGGCTGATCTCCCAACCGCACGGCATCAGCTGCAAGCGGATCGCCCGGACTCCGTAGATATAGGCCTGGGTGCCCGGCGCGCTGCACGGGTCGATGGGAAGCGCCTCCGCACGAGCGCCGGCTGCGGCGAGTGCGATTTCCTTGACCATCTCCGGGGTCAGGCCCAAGGTGGCCAGATGCTGCTTGACCTCCCACGGCGTATTAACGATTACTGGCTTAGAAATGGCCATGGCGCTCGATGTTGATTTTCTACCGCTACAGTGTAGGTAAAGAAAATCAACATTGCAATCGGAATCCAGAGATGTAGGGGGACGCCCCCGATCTGGCGACTTTTGGCGCGCCGAGCCTCGCCTAGAACGCTGAACGGGTTCCCGCTGCTACGAGTTGATTGCGAACGCCTGAGCTCACGCGCGCGCCATAGGCACGTCGCGTGGAGCGCCTGGCTGGGTGGCCGGACTGCTACAGCCAGCGCTGCAAACCACCCAGAACAACTCCGCTGTTCGTTGATAGAGGCCCACTTACGGAAGTAGTACCTTCCTCCGTGCTTGACACGCAAAAACAGCAGGTCCATGGCGGACAACTTGCCAACAACACTGGACATCTCAGTGAACGCGACATTGCGCTCAAAATATGCGCTTAGGACAGGCCTTGAAGTCTTGAAGACTACATAGTCTCCCTCCGCCATGGCGAGTGTCCTGTCTTCGATCACTGAAGGCATGCTAAGCCCAACAGCTGATGTGCAGACCGCAGGGTCGACACTCCCCGCTCCATCCAGTTTGATGCGCCTGTCCGCATGAAACTCGCAATCAGCGCCACTCTGCATCAGAGCGACGGGACACACACCTGCAAGCGCTGTGCAAGTGTTGAATCCGGAATCACTTCTGCAGGTACACCTCCACTACACCCATCGGAAATGTTTCTCCCTTCCGGCAACGCAAGAAGCCAGCTGTCACCCCATGATCTCTTAAGTTCTGCTGGAATGGCATCGAACCGAATCCCACTAGCTTGCTCAATCACGTCGATGCGCGCCACGAACGCACGAAACGCCCGACTCTTCTTCATACCTGGATAGTGATCTGCGATCAGATTGAGATTTCATAAGTGTGCGGCAACAAAAAGCCAATGGCACGCGCCTGTTGCTGGCCATCACCCGGCCTGAAAATGACCTTGAAGTACCCGGTGGGCATCACCATTTCGCCGGCCAGCTGCGATACGTGATCGGGCTTGGTATCGGACTTGGGCCGCAGCATCTGACCTTTCTGATACTGCTGGTAGTTGAGGTGATTCTGCTCAACCACATCAGCCATCGTTGTTCCCGCTTTATAGATTTGAGCCGCGTTCAAGACGCCATCTTGATAGACGGCAAACAGCTCATCCGGGAACCGCCGAAACGTTGTGCCTGAAACAACATACAGGGGACCCGCATCGATGGCCCAGGTCAGCACCTGCCGCTCGAGGTACTGCCAGATCTCCCGGTTCAGATACGCGCGCTGAGGAGACATATTCGCCATCGTGAATGTCTGATACGTCCCGCAAACGTCCCATGAGAAGGCTTGGCGTGGGGCGATGTGCCCCCGATCGTGTCCAGTGTGAGCAAAGTCCGAGTCTGAAAGCTTGGGACTCGCAACCCGTTCGTCAGCATGAAACGGATCTGCGGCGTCTTCGCACTGCTCGAATTCAGCCCAGGTCTGTTTGCTGAAATAGCATGCTGCTTGATCCCGCGTGTAGACGTTACAAGCATCGTCACCAAAGTGTGCCGGATCGATCTTGTAGGCCACCCAACGGGGCGCGAAGCGCTCCGGCCAGTACTCCATCGCAAAGAAGGAGTGCTGACCAGTCCGATAGCAAAGATGTTGGTTGCTGCCGAACGGGATTCCCGGCGGATTCCCCAGTAACGCAGGCGCGCCAGCAACAGTCCCACCGATAAATTGGTCTTCGCACCCGTTCAGCCCCTCGGCGAATGATGGTACGGACAGCACCACAAGAAACAGCGAAATTAGTTTCCTGATCATTGCCCCTCCCAACCAACGCCACACTGTACGTTCGCAGAACGGTTATCGGTTTCGCGCCTTGAGACGGACGCCAGAACCCGTGCCTCTGGAAGATCCATTGGCAGAGCCTGCCACGGCAGACGCGAACGCCTCCAAGCAGCCTGCAATGACACTCTACCGACTTATCAATCCAAATTGAGCGTTCACAACAAGAATCCTTGGAATCGATTCAGACTCGCTCCCCGGCAACGGTTCGCTTCGTTCCAGCTTGGATCAATCGGCGCTTTGTAGGAACGACTGTCGCTGGACTTCGATCGTTTAAGGTGCCCCTGACTTGTCCGGGTTGCCCAGCGCCTCCTTGGCGAGAATCTGCTGACGGCTTGCGGTCGTGAGGACCTCTATCACACACGCATGCTCAACAGACTGCATTCACTCAACCTGGGAGTCGAATTCCGCCTGACCCGGCAAGCCTTCTTCAGTCGAACGGACCTACGCCATCAGTTTGCCGATACCGGTCCGGCGATAGCACGCAGGCAACGATGATCCCACGTCTGGTGATTGCCACATCGCGATCGGCAGCCAATCTCAATAGGAGCCCGAATTTGGATCTGGCTTGTGTTGCGCTCATCCGAATTGGGTCCATCCCATACGCCCCCTCAATGTCTTACAACGCTCCTCACGAAGGCTTTTTCGTTAGGAGTTTTGGGATCGATCGAGGTGGTATCGATGGTGCCCGGAGCCGGATTCGAACCGGCAACCTGTCGCTGATCTGGCGAAGCCCTTCCGAGGGAAGGGGTCGGCTTATAAGGCCGCTGCTCTACCGTTGAGCTACCCGGGCATGGTCATAGCACACCTGTCGATGCGTATGCCGCCCGGGTATGAGAAAGGTATTTGTGAAAATCACCATGGGTTCATTCTGCTACGAAAGCGAGAGCCCAAACAAGAATAGGCAGGATCCACCCCGATGCATTTCGAAGAACAGTGGCAACACACGACCAGTTCTGAGCTGTCGCAGCTGGCTTAATCCCATTGGAGAATACTGATTCCCGCTGAAATCCATATTAGTCATATGGACTTATTCGATCTTTCCACTGATATTTATCACTACTACGCAGCGTGGGCGCGACGCAACGGGCACAAACCTTACCTCGCCAAGCACAGCGATGATGAAGACCCAAACGAAGGGCTGAGGGGGTTGCCCAGACCGCTCAAAGACAGGGAGCGGGAGGACAACCGTAGTGGAGAACAGGGGCGTTCGAAGTGCTGGGACACCCAAGCATGTGCGGGGTGGTAGCAAGCCGTGCTGCCACTGACTAACTGCACTAATATGCGCAAATGCGTACGTCACTGGAACAGGAGCTCAACGCCGTCACAACGCGCGGCGGGCAAGAGATGAGCGACATGATGTTCATCGAGGCTGCGTACCGCGCATACGTCCGCGGTGGCCGCAGTGCCTCCAATTTCCGACAGCTGGAGACGGTGACTCCGGAGCACGCGCTTTCCCGAGGAGAGCTGGCCGCACTCGAATCTGTGGGCCTCATGCTCGACGACGCCTTGCGACGCGACGCGGACAAGGCTCGACAGGAATCCCTGCACGTGTTCTTCCGTGTTCTCGAAACGGCGCTGAGCACCACCGAGGTTGCGTCTCTCCTCAAAGTCAGCCCGTCGCGGATCCGCCAACGCGCCAAGGATCGATCGCTGGTTACCATCGTCAACGATGGCGAACGCCGGTTTCCTGCGCTGCAGTTTCATGCAGGTCGGGAATTGCCGGGGTTACGTCAGGTGCTGGCGGCGCTACCGAAGCAGGCCCCTCCCTTGACCACCCTGTCGTGGTTCGCCACGCCAACGGGAGAGCTCGAGGGCGATACCGGACGCTCCCGATCACCACGGGAGTATCTGCTCGAGACGGGGGATACAGCCGCCGTCGTCGCAGCAGCAGCGGCGCTGAGTGATAGCTGATAGCTCAGCTGCCTGATACGCCCCCAGTCGAGGCGCTGCCCATCGCGGACCGGGTTGCACCGACCGAATCGCCGCACGCGCTTGACCCGCATCACTTTTGCCAGCGGCAGAGCTACGGCAACCGAATGCGAAATCACGTATTGCGCGGCGGAGGTTCAGACCTGCGTTGGAGCGGTCTTCCAGCATGCGTGCACAATCGATCGGGAGATGGATGCCTCGATCTGGCGGTCTTCGAGTTGCTCACCGATCTACGCTTATAGGACCTGAGCGGTGTATTCATCACCCGGATACGCGCATCGGCCGCGATCGATTCCGGGCCACGACAGCGGCCCCGGCAATGAAACCAAGCGCTCTACGAAGCCCTCCCACATGAGGGTCCGGGGTGGCGGACCACTCGACAAACTTTCAGGAGTGGCCTCTCTTCATGCTTTGCACTATATGGCATAGTACGCCTCATATGGGTATATGGAGGCGCCATGACGGCAACAGCGGTCAGCAGTCAATCGCGTCGGACGACGGAGGCCCGCCGGCAGTCGTCGGTGGCCTTCGAGGCTGCGCTGGGCATCGCGCATCTCTGGGGGCTGACGGACGAACAGCTCTCCGTGTTGCTGGGCGGGGTCGGGCGTACCACCCTGCAGCGCTGGAAGGCGCAGCTCGCGGCCGATGGTGTGATCGCCGCCGAGTTCGGGCCCGACATGCTCGACCGGGTGAGCTATCTCCTGGGGATCCACAAGGCGTTGCGCATCCTGTTCATGGACAATGCGCAGGCCGACGGCTGGGTGAAGCGGCCCAATACTGGCCCCGGGTTCGAAGGGCGCAGCGCGCTCGAGCGGATGCTGCAGGGGCGCATGGACGACCTGCGGTACGTTCGCAGGTATCTCGACGGCTGGCGCGGATGATTGACCATTTGCGCACGATCTCCTCGCCCTTCGAGACAGCGTACCGCATCATCCCGTCGCGGTTTCCGCCCGTTGGCGTATTCGACGGGCTTGTCTCGCAGAGGGACCTTGGCCTTCTATTCGATTTGGAGGCGCGCACCAACGAGCGGGTGCGAGAAGAGCTCGGCGAGCTTGCGCTGGTCGATCGCGAGGACTGGGTCGTCGGCCCGGGGGCGACGGTCGTCATGGGCGCCTTCACACATCCGTCGCTTGCCGGATCGCGATTCAGCGACGGCACGTTCGGCGTCTACTACTGCGCCGACAGTGAAGATGCGGCCATCCGTGAAACCGCGCATCACCGTGGGCGATTCCTGCGGCTGACGGGGGAGGGTGCCGGCCGAGTCGAGATGCGACAGTACGTCGGGCGGATCGCGAGAAAGCTCGTTGACGGTCGACGCCGGCTGCCAGCTGGTGCACTCGATCCCGACGACTACAGCATCTCGCAGCAGGTTGGTGCGCAGCTGCGCAATGCGAAGGCCTACGGCCTGATCTATCCGTCGGTGCGGTTGCGCGGCGCGGTGTGCGCGGCATTGTTCCGACCGCCGGCGATCGCCGACGTCATCCAGTCGAGAATGTACCAGTACGTGTTCGATGGCCAGCGGATCAGCGACGTTCTGCCGGTTGGCGATGCGATTCGATTGCCGCAGAGCTGACCCGGGGCCGCAGCCCTAGCGGCCCGCGGTGGCTGCGAGGTCCGCAGGCTCCGACGGATCGTCTCCAAGTGTCTCGGCGGCCCGCGCAAACGCCGTTCGCCAGTTGCTCCAGTCGAACTGGGACCACAGCCGATGGAGCCCGTCCTGTTCCTCTTTCCATAGTCGCCTGAAAGCGGTCGCCGCGGCCCGGGCGCAGGCCTCATCGGCGTCGGTCACGGAGGCCACACGCCCGGCTTGGAACCGGCGAGGCCGCCAACGTCCATCCGGCCGACGGCAAGTAGCTTCGTAGCCCACGCATGGCTGTCCGCGCCGATCATTGAAGGTGACCCGGCGCACGCCCCGGCGCAGACTCGGATCCTGTTTACGCGCGAGCCCTTCGGTCGGCCGAGGCGGGAGCGGATCCGCCGCCCGCTCGATCAGCCACGCGCGGGCCTGCAACTTGGCAAGCAGCAAGGACCCAGCTGCGTTGGCCGTGAAGCTCGCCGACCGTACTTCCTTGCGGCGCATGACCTTCTGCTGGCTGGCCATGCGCTGGGCGCCGAGCTTCAAGCTGCCGTCGCTCGCGCAGCGCCCGCCCGCGGGCTCGCTCGCTTCGGAAACCTCGCAGCAGGCCCCCGCAAGCTGATCGATCGTCCGGGGTCCGGACGGCCCATCCGCCGATGGATGGCTATCGCCTTGCCGGCTTGGCGCGGCATGGTAGTATATAACGGTTATATATGGAGACTTCCATGCCAGCCGCTGCCAAGAAAGAGTCCCTGCTGCTCAACTTCGCTCCCCATGAAGCGAAGCATGCCGTTTCCAGACAAGCTGTGAAGGCGCTCCGCGATTTGCTGGGATTCTCGAACGAGACGCAGGTGATTCAGTACGCACTCGCGTCGTTGCGCGACCAGATGATGCCGCGCTACAAAGCCGACAACGGTCCGGTTCCGGACGAGATGCTTGAGCACATCAGGCAGTCGGTCAGTCAGAGCACCAAGGGTGGGAAGTCCCTGCTTTGAAGCTGCCGCGGCCGTTCTTGCCGGCGCCGGAGCTGGCCGATGTGCTCTGGTGCCGGTTTCCCCACGTCGAGGCCATCAAGCCCGGCCCTTATCCCCGTCCCTGTATCGTCACGTGGGTGTCCGATCCGCCTGACGATCCGGCGAGACCGTATCGGGTAAGGGTGATATATGGAACATCCCGGTTCACCGGCCGTCCGCGAGGGTCCGAGTTCGACATTGACCCCGTAGCCCATCCAGCGGCCTACCAGGCGGCGGGCTTGACCAAACCGACTCGCTTCAATCTGGAAAAGTCCGTTGTCGTGAACTACGACGATATGTACTTCGCCCTGGCGCCCAATGGACCCCTTCCAGCAGGGCCTACGCCGCGGCTAGGGACCTTGCATGCAAGCCGCATGAGCGCGCTGCAGGAGGCGAACAAATTCATGCAGAAAAAGGGCGCAAGGCGCAGGTAGCCCGCAAGAATCTATGGCCCTTGGCTGCCTTCGTGGCCGAGCCCGCCGTGTCGTGAGTGTGCTTCGCGTCGACTATTCGTCCTGCAGCAACTGAACCGTCTCTCCCAACAGATGCGTTGCCGGAATTGATCCTCGGAACAGCCACTCGAGCCAACCATCCATAATCTCAAGGGCCGTGTCGCTCAGCCGAAACCCGGTCGGCCTATAAGCGTGATGGTGGCGCCCCATTGGTTGGAGTTGATCCAAGCGAAGTATCGATTGCTCGCCTCCTGGATGAGGCAGCCAATCAACCAAAAATTGGGGATACCAGCAGTTCATCACCCTCTCAACGAATTCGGGGCTATATCCGGCACGGCTGGAAGATGATGCGACTCCAAAGTAAGGAGCGACCAACATCATCGGAGCAGTGGCATGCTTCGGCTTGCCAGCTGTCAGATTCCTATCGACAGGTGGATGCTCGTTCGACAGGACCAAGCACGGTCTCCGTTTCGCGCGATACGCCGCCCAGACTTCGTTCGGATGGTTTGGCATTGCTGCCACCGGGAGCGCCAGCTGCCTGAGTGGCTGATCAACCTTCAGCGGCGTGACTTTCACGTCGGCCCGACTATGCTCGGTAGCGTTGGTACGGCCAATAGGCTCAAAGGCGTACGGGACTTGATCGGCGTGGGGAACCCAGCATTGAACCAAGGCTCCGCGTTCGAGCGCTGGCACCGGCTGCTGCACTCACCAGTCGCCGCCCGCGGCGAGAGACTGCACCGACTCCTCAGGGAATGCCATCGGACTTTCTCGCCGAGGAGTCCCACACCTCTTCGGAGAACTCCGCCGTCAGCTGATTCTCCTGGAAAGCCTCACCGGATAGAGTGTCGAGCCACGCGACGCCAGCTTCGTACACAGCATCGTGAGGTAGTGATTTGGGAACGAAGCGATCCTTCCGCTGCGACTGCTCCAAGTGCTTCAGCCGCATGGCTTTGCAGCCTCCCGCAGCTTTTTCAGGCGGCGAGGTGTCCTTGACGCCTCAGGTGGATCGCTCCTCTGCTTGCGGACGAAAGGCGGTTCTAGTGAAAAATCAAGCCGCGCCCCCGGAGTCGCTGCAAGCATCGGGTGCGTAGCCGGAACTTCACAGGCTCAGGATTTGAGCCTGTGGATCTGTAGGCTGGAAGCAGAGATGCGCAGCGGAGATTTCTGAGTTCATCCATGGCGGACGGTTCGTTCCAGATCGAGGGTCGCAAGGTGCAGCGCGCCTACCGGCTGCGCTGCTACCCGAGCCGGGTGCAGCGCCAACTGCTGGCCCGGCACTTTGGTGCGGCACGGTTTGTCTGGAACATCAGCCTGCGCGCACGCAGCGAGGCGTACCGCGATGCTGAGCTGACCGGGATCGCTACGGTGAGGACGGGCATCCTGATGAGGGGTGCTGCGTCTGATCTGGTGCGCGGCAAGCCCCGCCGTTCAGGGCGGGGTGGACGTCAACGCTTTTACCGCCACGGCGCGGCCGCCGAGACGCGAGCTGCGGCGAACTCCCTGAACTCCTGAGACAGCCGCGAGTCAGCGGCCGCGCGAGCCCAAAACCGATGTCCTGCGCGGCGCGCACTTGCCCACTGGGATACCACGGCCGGCGTCGGATGTGGGTCGCTCCACTCCAGCGCACGCACCTCGCCCTGGCTATTTGGCGCGAAGCGCATCGGCAGCATGTCGTATGCAGGGGCCAGACGTGCGGAATTGCCGCCCTCATACAGCAGCGACAGGTTCCCCAAGTGCATATCGCTATTCCCGATCCAGTTGCCGAAGGCCTGCAGCCACGCGGCACGCTCTGCTTCTTCGGCTGTCAGCCAGCGTCGCACCGCCAGTGCCGCAGTTGTGCTGGCCCAGTCCCCAATGTCGTCCGCGTGTTCGGCGGCAACCGACATCAGCGAAAGCAGACCGATACGCCCACCCCGACCTACGCGATCGAAACGTTCGACCTCCAGGAACGTGCGCCCCTCCGCCTCAAAGATCGAGCTCACGGCCGCGGGCATCCCGGCTTCGTTGATTATCTCCAGCGCCAGGTGCTCACATACAAGCAGGTCGGCCCAGCGCCGGCCCGCCGATGAATCCACCGGAGGGGAGTACTTCACCAGCACGTACCGCGACCCCTCAGGATTGTCGACGCGGATCGAGAACTTCGGTTGCTTCCCGCCAACCGACGAACCTAGGCACTCTCCCCGCCCCACACGCTCGGCCAGCTCCGCATAGTGGGCTGGCACGCGTTCCTGATCGACCACGATCGCCTGTCCGCCCTGGGTCCATCGGTCGAACGATTCTTCCCCGATGATCAGGTTTCCAAGCGAATCCTCACCTCGCCGCGCGATCGACACTAGAGCATGATCGTCGTTCCAGTCGTTAATCCGCGAAGGAAGGTTCAGATCTGGGTGGCGCCCAGGGAAATCCCGGCCAATGAAGCCCTGTGGGCGCATGTCCGCCAGAAACCATGGAAAACTGGGATAGAACTGATCAACATGGCTTTCGAGATTGCGGTAGACGAAACCACCGTGGATCGAGACCAGCGTACCGATTCGAGCAGCCCGGCCGGCTTGGTCGATCCGGAAAACAGGGAGAGCCGCATCTATTCCGGGGATACACCGCAGGCGCGCGTAGCGCGTCTGGCGGGCACGACCGAACTGAAGTACTTCGTCTCTATGGCGTGAGACAAGCCTCGAGACCGTCGATTGACTGGTCCGCAGCCGAGACAATAGCTCATGCGCCGCGGCAGGGCCGGCCGTCAACGCGCTCAAAAGGTTCTCAGAACTCGGCATGCATAGATATCTGAATAGATATTTGAATTATATATATATGATATTAAAAGAAATAATTAACTTCGTGCGTTAGTTAATCGGATACATTTTGTCGCCGCGCCGCCTGCCCGGGGCGCGAACGAGCGCCCAGCGCCCGCCCTCGGCTAGCTTGGGAACCGCAGCCATAGAATGGTTCCCTGCCATCCCCGGAGCATATCGTCGACGCAACCCGAACCTCGAGGCGACGATCGATCGCGGTGATGAGGAGCGCCACCCCAAGCTCCACACTGCGGTTCGGTCGCGCGAGCCTTCTGGCGCCGGGCCGGCCAATGAAAGACTCCCATCAGCTAACGTAGGTGACGCCGCGATGGGAGCAGCATCGCGGACACAGCATGAGAACTGGGGGCCCTCTCCGCTAGGCGCAGCCCACGTCATAAGCATTGCGCCGCGGCGACTGGTCGGCTCCGATCCAGTCAGCGCTCCAACTTGCGAGCAATTTTCGGCGCAAGAGCATGGTAGTAACGAGCAACCATCACCAACGTCTTGTGCCCAGCAACGTACATCACTTCAGGAAGGCTGAGTCCGTATCGATCAGAATTCTCAATCAGGTTGCTGATGGCTTCATGCCGAAGGTCATGAAACCTGAAGTTTCGAACTTTTGAACGCCGCACCACCCGATTCCATGCGGTCCGAATACTTTCGGACGCACACTCAAAGACGGGCCCCGATGCCTTTCGACCAAGAGCCCCAAGCAACTCAACTGCGCGGGGGCTCAATGGCACGGCGCGCGGCTCACCGTTCTTGCTTCGGTGCAATTGTACGTATCGTTTCTCGAAATTGATGTCCTGCCACTGGATTGATGCGAGCTCACCCAGGCGCATAGCAGTCTCAAGAGCAAGTTCAATTACCGTTCTGATGGGAACCGCAGCACCTTGCCCCTGTTCATATTCTCTTGCTGCCACAAGGATCAGACTTTTTTCAGCGTCCGAAAGCCGGCGAACTCTGCCGCCGGCTGCGCGCGGACGAATACCCTGCACGACAGGGTTCGGCATCTCGTCCAACCCCCATTCGAGTTTCGCCCGCCTGAAGATGTCGCTGATGAGGCATAACTCTTTTCGGATAGTCGTGTCCGACGGCGGCCGGTTGGATCGAATGATCCGCCGATCCCGCAGGCGACGAATCGAAGGATTGTTTCGGCGTGCATTTCGGTAAGCGGCAATATGCCGCGGCGCGACATCCATCAAAGGTACGTCCAGGAGTGATTTCCCAAAGAGACGGATCACACCAAGCGTAGCCAGCTCTTCACGGATGCCCCGCTTTGTTGGCGTCACGATCTCCTGGTACAGATCCAGGGCCGCACCCAACGTCAGCGGCTGATCAACTTCCGGCAAATCGTGCAGCCGATCCGCATATGGACTCAGCACAACGCCGGAAAGATCCGGCAGTGAAATTTCGGGGAACTGGCTATCTGCTTCCGGCGAGCGATGCCGCTGATGTCGTTTTGCCACGACCGAATCCCTTGGAAAACCAATTTCCAAGGTGACCGTTGCGCAGTGGAAAGAAAACGTTTCGACGGATCGAAGCAGCCGCAACCCAATTCTCAACGGTGATGTGCAATAGCGCCATCGCTACTGAGCGAACAGCGCCTGTATCACCGATCCGGTGCTGCGATCCGGAGGGACTTTGGAGAGCATCATTGGACTCCCCCAAACCTATCGGAAGGAGCAGAGCTGGCTCTAAATTCTTCAAGCAGCAGCTCGCGGAGGAACCATTCGCCCTCCGCGAACCGCAAAAAACCTACTGTCCCCGCGCGCTCTGCTCGGCGCGCTCGCCGATGCCTTCGAGCTTGCCGTCGCGGAATACCAGCGGGGTGGTCTCGTCGCGGGTAGTGTCGCCGTCGGAGTGGGTGCGGTGGGTCCGGTAGCGCAGCACCCGGACCTCATGGCCGTCGTCCATCCAGGCGTCGGAGAAGTCGGGCTCGCCGAGACGGTCCCTGACCGCTTCCGCCGAGATGCCCAGCGCCAGTCCGCCGATGATGTCGCGGTTGCGCGCTTCCTTGGCCTTGACGCTGTCGTCATGGACGTACGAGCGGTCATCATCGTCAGCGCCCACGTGAATGACGCAGCCGGTCGCCATCGTGGCCGCGGCCAGCACGCACAGCAGTCGCAGGGTCTGTTTCATGATCGGTGTTTCCTTAGTCGAGTGAATGGATCAAAGACATGGCTGTACCGCAGCATGCGTGCCAGCCGGCGATCCTCATCTATTCAAATACTTGTAACTCTGGCGCCGGATGCGGCGCGGCGCAAACCACAAACATGTAGCGGTTTGCGCCACGTGCCCCGCACCTGACGGACGATGGCCGGCTCAGGCCTGCGCCAGCGCTTGGTCGAGATCGGCGAGCAGATCGTCGATGTGCTCGATGCCGATCGACAGTCGCACGGTGTCTTCGGTGACGCCGGCCTTGGCGAGTTCCTCGGGGGACAGCTGGCGATGCGTGGTCGACGCCGGATGCGTCGCCAACGACTTGGCGTCGCCGATGTTGACCAGACGGGTGAACAGCTGCAGCGCATCCTGGAAGCGCGCGCCGGCCTCACGGCCACCGCTGAGCCCGAAGGTCAGCAGCCCGGACGCACGGCCACCGCAGTAGCGCTGCGCCAGCGCGTGTTCGGGATGCCCTTCGAGTCCGGCGTAGTTGACCCATTTGACCTTGTCGTGCGCCTTCAGGTGCTGCGCGATCCTCACCGTGTTGTCGACGATGCGGTCCATGCGCAGCGCCAGCGTCTCGATGCCCTGCAGGATCTGGAACGCATTGAACGGCGACAGCGCCGCGCCCATGTTGCGCAGCGGCACGACGCGCGCACGGCCGATGTATGCGGCCGCACCGAGCGCCTCGGTGTAGACCACGCCGTGATAGCTCGGATCGGGCTCGTTGAGGCGCGGGAAGCGCTGCTTGTGCTCGGCCCAGGGGAAGCGTCCGGAATCGACGATCGCGCCGCCGAGGCTGGTGCCGTGACCACCGAGGTATTTGGTCAGCGAGTGCACGACGATGTCGGCCCCGTGCTCGAACGGACGCAGCAGGTACGGCGTGGCCACCGTGTTGTCGATGATCAGCGGCACGCCGGCGGTGTGCGCGATCTCGGCCAGCGCCGCGATGTCGGTGATGTTGCCCAGCGGATTGCCGATCGACTCCGCGTAAACAGCCTTGGTTCGCGCGTCGATCAAGCCGGCGAAGCTGTCCGGCTTCGCCGGATCGGCAAAACGCACCTCGATGCCGAACTGCGGCAGCGTGTGCGCGAACAGGTTGTAGGTGCCGCCATAGAGCGTGCTCGCGGAGACGACGTTGTCGCCGGCGCCGGCGATGGTCTGCAGCGCGTAGGTCACCGCAGCCTGCCCCGACGCCAGCGCCAGCGCGCCGATGCCGCCCTCGAGTGCGGCCAGACGCTGCTCGAGCACATCGTTGGTCGGATTCATGATCCGCGAATAGATGTTGCCGGGCACCTTGAGATCGAACAGGTCCGCGCCGTGCTGGGTGTTGTCGAATGCGTAGGCCACGGTCTGGTAGATCGGCACCGCGACGGCGCGCGTGACCGGATCGGGCTTGTAGCCCGCATGGATGGCGCGGGTTTCGAATTTCCAGGTCGATTCCGTCATCGTTCTTCTTCTGTATTCAGGGGTGGGGCGCCGAGTGTACCGGCACCGCTCCGCGGATGCGGAACCCCGTGGCCTCCGAAAAAAAAGCGCCCCGCCGACGTCTGTCGGCGGGGCGCTCGTCACTGCGTCGGCAGCGGCCTTACTGTTCGAGCAGGCGCTGGCGCGCCGCCTCGTATTCGGCCTTGAGCCGTGCAACCACGTCTGCTGCCGGCTGCACCGCCTTGACCGCGCCGATGCCCTGCCCGCAGCCCCAGATGTCCTTCCAGGCCTTCTTGTCGGAGCCGCCACCGGACCCGAAATTCATCGTGCTGACATCGCCTTCGGGCAGGTTGTCCGGATCCATCCCCGCCGCCTCGATCGACGGCCGCAGATAGTTGCCGTGCACACCCGTGAACAGGTTGGAGTAGACGATGTCGTCGGCGCCACAGTCGACGATCATCTGCTTGTACTCCTGCACCGCATTGGCCTCCTCGGTCGCGATGAACGCCGATCCAATGTACGCCAGATCCGCGCCCATCGCCTGCGCCGCAAGCACCGCGCCGCCTGAGGCGATGCTGCCGGACAGCAGCAGCGGACCGTCGAACCACTCGCGGATCTCCTGGATCAGCGCGAACGGCGACAGGCGCCCGGCATGACCGCCGGCACCGGCGGCGACCGCGATCAGGCCGTCCGCGCCCTTATCGATCGCCTTGCGCGCAAAGGTGTTGTTGATGATGTCGTGCAGCACGATGCCGCCGTAGCTGTGCACCGCGTCGTTGACGTCGGTGCGCGCACCGAGCGAGGTGATGACGATCGGCACCTTGTACTTCACGCACAGTTCGAGATCGTGCTGCAGACGGTCGTTGGACTTGTGCACGATCTGGTTCACCGCGAACGGCGCCGCCGGCTTGTCCGGATGGGCCTGGTTATAGGCATCGAGCTCGGAGGTGATGCGCTGCAGCCACTCCTCGAGCACCGGCCCCGGTCGCGCGTTCAGCGCCGGAAACGAACCGACGACCCCGGCCTTGCACTGCGCGATGACCAGATCCGGGTTCGAGATGATGAACAGCGGCGAGCCGACGACGGGCACGCTGAGGCGCCCCTTGAGGACATTTGGAAGTGACATGGGTCAGGTACCAATGGTGAATGAACCGGTGTCCGCCCCCGAGCGGAAGGCGGCGATGCCCCCACTGCTATGGAGTACGGAGTGATAGAACGGATAGTGCGGGGCGCTCCGGAAGGCTGTCAAACCACGGGCGGCGGCGCCCACGGGGGCCCGTATGTGCTTGACGCTGTGCAGATGCCGGCTGACTATACCCCGACAAGTATCCCGATAAAGATGTAGACGTGCGTTGAGGTAGTGGAACTTAAATACGCCGGATCCGAACGACGGTACCGGCACCACCGCTGGAGGATTCAGATGAGCAAGATCAAGGGTAGCTGGCTGCTGTCCGGCCTGGCATTGGCGGCGGTCATGCCGGCACACGCCACGAACGGCTATTTCTCCCACGGCTACGGCACGCAGAACAAGGCGATGGCCGGTGCCGGCGTGGCGCTGTCGCTGGATGCACTGGCACCGGCGACCAATCCGGCCGGCGTCGCCTTCGTCGGCAAACGCACCGATGTCGGCATCGCGATGTTCGCGCCTGATCGCAACTACAAGGCCAGTGGCCAACCCACCGGCGGCTGCTTCCAGGGACAGTGCACCTTCGGCGTCGGACCGCAGCAGATCGACAGCACCGCGCGTCTGTTCCCGATCCCGCACTTCGGCATGACCCGCGCGCTCGACGACGAATCGGCGATCGGCATCGCGGTCTACGGTAACGGCGGCATGAACACCCGCTACGAGGGTGGCAGCGCGACCTTCATCACGCCGCAGGGCGGCAAGATCACGGCACCCGGCACCTTCGGCGCCGGCACCACCGGCGTCGACCTGGTTCAGGTTTTCTTCACGCCGACCTACGCCCGACGCTTCCGCGAGGACGCCGCCTGGGGCGTCACCGCGATCATCGCCTACCAGCAGTTCGAGGCCCGCGGCCTCGGCAACTTCGCACCGTTCTCCAGCGACCCGCAACACCTCACCGACAACGGTCACGACCAGTCCTACGGTGGCGGCATCCGCATCGGCGTGCAGGGCGCGGTCTCCGACAAGCTGCGTCTCGGCGCGTCGTACCAGAGCCGCATCTTCATGTCGGAGTTCAGCGACTATGCCGGCCTGTTCGCCGAACAGGGGGATCTGGACATTCCATCGAGCGCGTCGATCGGTCTGGCCTACACCGCCACGCCGGCGATGACGGTCGCCTTCGACATCCAGTACATCGCGTACAGCGAGGTCGACTCGGTCGGCAACACGATGCTGCCGGGCCTCGCGACAGCCCGCCTCGGCGACGACAACGGCGCCGGCTTCGGCTGGGACGACATGACCATCTACAAGCTCGGCGCGCGCTGGCAGATGAAGGACGGCTTCACCTGGATGGCCGGATACAGCTACGGTGAACAGCCGATTCCGGACAGCGAGGTCCTGTTCAACATCCTCGCCCCGGGCGTGACGGAACAACACTTCACGCTGGGCTTCGCCGACAAGATCGGTTGCCACGAACTGAGCATGGCGTTCATGTACGCACCGGCCAAGTCGGTCAAGGGCCGCAATCCGCTGGACCCGGCACAGACGATCGAGCTGGAAATGGATCAGATCGAACTCGAGGTCAACTTCTCGTTCTGAGCCCGACCGCAGGTCCGGAGCGGCGCCCTGATTGGGCGCCGCTCTTTTTGTGTGTTCATCCGCTCGGCTGCCGACACGGCGCACCGCCGTCAGCCACCCTTGAACTTCGCCGGCCGCTTCTGGATGAAGGCCGATACGCCCTCGGCGAAGTCGCCCGATCGTCCGCACTCCCGCTGCAGTTCACGCTCGAGCGCGAGCTGCCCGGTCAGATTGCTGTTGGCCGCCTGATGGATCGAGCGCTTGATGCGTTCGATCGCCATCGCCGGACCCTGCGCGAGCCGGGTGGCCAGCTGCATCGCGGCCGGCATCAACTGCTCGTCGTCGACCACGTCCCAGATCATGCCCCACTGATGCGCGGTCTCGGCCGGGAGGCGCTCACCCAGCAGCGCCATGCCCATGGCCCGCTGCGGCCCGACCAGACGCGGCAGCACCCAGGTTCCGCCTGCGTCGGGAATCAGGCCGATATTGACGAAGGCCTGGAGGAAATACGCGCTGCGCGCCGCGATCGTCAGATCCGCCAGCAACGCGATGTTGGCCGCGGCGCCGGCGGCGATGCCGTTGACCGCGCAGACGATCGGCTTCGGCAGCGCGCGCATCTCCTCGATCAGCGGGTTGTAGGTCGTCTCCAGCGCCAGGCCCAGATCCAGCTTTCCGTCGGCATCCATCGGCGGGTTGCTCATGTTGGCGACCAGATCGGCGCCCGACGAGAAACCGCGCCCCTCCCCGGTCAGCACGATCGCACCGATCTGGGCATCGGCCGCGGCGCGGGCCAGCGCGTCGCGGACCTCGTTCAGCAGCTCGGGGGTCAGGGCGTTGAGCGCCTTCGGCCGGTTCAGCCGAATGCAGGCCACGCGGTCTTCAACGCTGTACAGAATCGTCTTGTAGTCCATGGGTCTCGTCAGTCCAGAATGGAGCGGGCGATGATCTCCTTCATGATTTCGGACGTGCCGGCCAGAATCCGGTGCACACGCTCGTCCTGATACAGCCGGCAGATCTCGTATTCATCCATGTAGCCGGCACCGCCATGCAGCTGCACGCCGGCGTCGACCATGCGGCCGTTGACCTCGCTGGTGTAGAGCTTGGCGCGGGCGGCGTCCTCGGCGCTGAGTTTCCCATCGTTGTGAACCTCGACGCAGCGATCGACGAAGGCCTGCGCGATCTCGATTTCGGTGTCCAGCGCCGCCAGCACGAAGCGGGTGTTCTGGAATTTCGACAAGGGCTTGCCGAAAGCCTTGCGCTGCATCACGAACTCACGGGTGATCTGCATCGCCCGGCGCGCCGCGGCGATGTTGCCGCAGGCGGCGATCAGGCGCTCCTCGGCCAGGCCCTGCATCAGCTGGTAGAAGCCCTTGTGCGGCTGACCGAGCACGTTCTCCTTAGGGATGCGCACGTCACGGAAGAACAGCTCCGCGGTGTCTTGCGACTTGAGTCCCATCTTCTTGAGCAGGCGCCCACGCTCGAAGCCTTCCATGCCGCGTTCGACCAGGAACAGCGTCACGCCATGCGGATTGTCCGGATGCGTCCGCGCCGCGACGATGACGACGTCGGCGTTGATGCCGTTGGAGATATAGGTCTTGGCGCCGTTGAGCACCCAGTGATCGCCATCCTCGACCGCCCGCGTCTTCATGCCGGCGAGGTCGGAACCGGCGTCCGGCTCGGTCATCGCGATCGCGAGGATCTTCTCGCCGCTGATCATCCCGGGCAGGAAGCGCTGTTTCTGCTCCTCGGTGCCGAAGTGCTGGATATACGGCCCGACCAGGCGGCTGTGCAGGGTGATGAAGTAACCGCTGTCGCCGTGGAAGGCATTTTCCTCGATCAGAATCTGCTCGTAACGGAAGTCATTGAGGCCGAGACCGCCATAGGCCTCATCGGCCCACATGCACAGATAGCCGGCATCCCCCGCCTTCAGGAAGGCTTCGCGGTCGATCACCCCGCTCTCGCGCCAGCGTTCGCCGTGCGGGCGGATCTCGGTCTGGAAGAACTTCTGCGCCGAGTCGCGGAACAGCTCCATCTCGGGTTCAAACGGCTTGCGCTGCATCGTCTGCTTGTCCTGGTGGGGTCTCGATGACCTGGGAAACGGGAAACGTCATGCGGAAACGCGGCACTTCGACCGCGAGCACCGGGCGCGCCCGGCTCAGGTCGGGAAACATCGCGGGATTGACCTGCGCCCGCTGCAGCCGCGCGGGCTTCACCCAGCCCTGCGCGCTGGGCGTATAGATGAAGGTCTTGCCGTCGTGGTGCTGGCCGAGGGTCCGCAGCGAGCGCGGCACCAGCGCGGTCGAGAACGGCAGCCACAGCGGCAGGCTGCGGAACTGCAGATCGGCGATGTGGCCGTCGGCGCTGGAGACGGTCACCGATTCCAGGGCACCGCCGCGGTAGCGCACGTCGAACTGCGCCTGATCCTTGGGAATCCCCCAATTGCGCCGCCCATTGACCACGCTGTCCATCGTCGAGACGAAGATGCGGCTGATCGACAGATGCCTGCGGCCGTTCTCGAACGGATACCGTCCGGGGATGAACAGCAGCTCGTGGTAGGGGCCGACATCGGACTGCTGGTAGTCGACGAACATCATCCACGCGTACGGCGAATGCAGCCGCCGGCCGGCCAGCGTCGGCGCATCAAAGGCATCGCGGGCGCGGCATGCGGGATCGTGGCGCAACATGCAGATGTAGCCGCGACCGTGCAGCCGCCAGGGCGCCGGCGCCCGCAGCAACGGTTCGGTCGCGCCGTCGGAAGATTGCATCGGATCTGGATTCATGACGTGAACATACGCGCCGGACCGCACCCGTGACAGGCGCGGTCGCGGCTCTCCTCTGGCTCGCAAACCCGCATGCTGCCCGATCCGGGACGCCCCCTCACATGCGCGCCGCGGTCAAGGCGTTGATCGATCCGGCCACCCCGGACTGATGGATCCGGCCAGCCGCTTGATCGGCGCGGCCCCCGTACCGCCTGCCCGCGCCGTCCCCGCAGGGGCGTGCCTATAATCCCGGGCCATCCGCCTGCAACAGGCATTTGCCCTACTTTGAGTTGGGGGCAAACGGACCCGCGCTGCGCGATGATGCACCGGCGGCGGGGATCCCATCCGCCCGCGGCCGCAGCCCGCCGCGGCCAGGCGCCGGACCGGAACCCGAACGGGCCACGCGGCATCCACAACAGTCAATTCAAGCGTCATCCAGCGAATCACGGAGGATAGAGGTGCAGACAGCAGATCACGTCATTCTGGTCACCGGCGGCGCGTCCGGTCTCGGCGAAGCCACGGTACGGCGCTTCGTCGCCGCCGGCGGCAAGGCCGTCATTGCCGACTTCAACGTCGAACGCGGTCAGGCCCTGGCCGGGGAACTCGGCGCCGCCGCGCGCTTCGCCGGCGGCGACGTTGCGTCCGACAGCGACGCCCAGGCCGCCGTCAACACCGCACTCGAGGCCTTCGGCCGGATTGACGTGCTGGTCAACTGCGCCGGCATCGGCACCCCGGCCAAGGCCGTCGGCAAGGACGGCCCGCTGCCGCTGGAGGCCTTCGAGAAGGTCATCCGCGTCAACCTGACCGGCACCTTCAACATGATCCGGCTCGCGGCCGCGGCGATGCAGAAGCAGGCGCCGGATGCCGGCGGCGAGCGCGGTGTCATCATCAATACCGCGTCGGTCGCCGCGTTCGACGGCCAGATCGGCCAGCCGGCCTACGCTGCGTCGAAGGCCGGCGTCGTCGGCATGACCCTGCCGCTGGCGCGGGAGTTCGCGCGCTCGGGCATCCGCGTCGTCACCATCGCGCCGGGCCTGTTCCTGACCCCGATGATGCAGGGGCTGCCGCAGGAAGCGCAGGATTCGCTCGGCATGCAGGTGCCGTTCCCGTCGCGCCTCGGTCAGCCGGCCGAATTCGCCCAGCTGGTCCAGTCGATCGTCGAGAACCCGATGCTCAACGGCGAAACGATCCGCCTCGACGGCGCGATCCGCATGGCTCCGAAGTAACGCCGCAGCCGACTCGGCAAAATCGGCGGTCTGCAGGTAGAGTAGGCGACCGCCCCGGATCGCACAGCGGTCCGACGCCCGTGCTCCCGTCCGTGTGGCGGGAGCACGCAGGCCCGGGGAACAACACTAGATTCAGCGGCAAATGACGAGGCGAGGAGAGCGCCGTGACACAAGAAAAGGCTTTGCGCACGCCCCTGGCGTGCCTGTATCACTGGGAAAAGACGCGCCCGGACACGATCCACTTCACCCAGCCCATCGGCAACGGTCAGGTCGTCGACTACACCTGGAAGCAGGCGATGGACCAGGCCCGGCGCATGGCCGCGTACCTGCGTTCGCTGAACCTGCCCGAACACAGCCAGATCGCGCTGCTGGGCAAGAACTCGGCGCACTGGATCATCGCCGACTGGGCGATCTGGCTCGCCGGACACGTCACCGTGCCGCTGTATCCGACGCTCAACGCCGAAACGGTGCGCTACATCCTCGACCACTCCGGGTCGCGCGTCCTGTTCGTCGGCAAGCTCGACGACTGGGAGATGATGAAGCCCGGCGTGCCGGCGGACATGCCGGTGATCACGCTGCCGCTGGCGCCCGAAACCGAGGGCCAGCGCTGGGATGACATCGTCGCGCGTACCGAGCCGATGCAGGACAACCCGGACCGCGAACTCGACGAGCTGGCGACCATCGTCTACACCTCCGGCAGCACCGGTCAGCCCAAGGGCGTGATGCAGAGCTTCCGCGCGATGGCGGTCTGCGGCACGCTGATGGACCAGGTGTTCCCGGCCAACGAGAACGACCGGATGCTGTCCTATCTGCCGCTGGCGCACGTCGCCGAACGCCTGGCGGTGGAGAACAACTCCACCTACCACGGCTTTCGCGTGTATTTCGCCGAGTCGCTGGAGACCTTCGTCTCCGACCTGCGCCGCGCCCGCCCGACGATCTTCTTCTCGGTGCCGCGCCTGTGGACCAAGTTCCAGCTCGGCGTCATGGCCAAGCTGCCGAAGAAGAAACAGGATGTCCTGTTCCGGATCCCGATCCTCGGCAAGAAGGTCAAGCGCAAGATTCTCGAACAGCTCGGCCTCGAGCACGTGCGCATCGCCGTGACCGGCGCCGCGCCGCTGCCCCCGGCCAGCGTCGACTGGTATCGCAGCCTCGGGCTCGAACTGCTCGAGGCCTACGGCATGAGCGAGAACATGGCGTACTCGCACTTCACCCGCCCCGGCGCCCAGCGCACCGGCTACGTCGGCCACGCCAATCCGCAGGTCGAGTGCCGCATCGGCGACAACGGCGAGATCCTGGTCAAGAGCCCGGCGCAGATGATGGGCTACTTCAAGGAGCCCGAGAAAACCGCCGAATGCATGACGCCGGACGGTTTCTTCAAGACCGGCGACATGGGACAGATCGACGAGCAGGGCCGCCTGCGCATCACCGGCCGGGTCAAGGAACTGTTCAAGACCAGCAAGGGCAAGTACGTGGCGCCGGTGCCGATCGAGAACCGGCTCGGCGCGCATCCCAAGGTCGAGGCGGTCTGCGTCGGCGGCGCCAACCAGCCGGCGACCTTCGCGCTGCTGCTGCTGTCCGAGGAGACCCGCGCGATCATCAACGACCAGAACATCCGCGACGGCATCGCGACCGAGCTGCAGTCGATGATGAAGGAGATCAACGCCTCGCTCGATCCGCACGAACAGCTCGAGTTCGCGGTGATCGTCAAGGAGCCGTGGACGATCGACAATGGCGCACTGACGCCGACGATGAAGATTCGCCGCAACGTCATCGAGGAACGCTACGAACCACACATCGATCGCTGGTTCCGGACCCGCGAGAAGGTGATCTGGGAGAACTGATCCCGGGCAGTCTGAAAAAGGCCGTCACCGTTACAGCGGTGACGGCCTTTATTGTTCCCCGTCAATCCGGACGCAGCTCGGAGCCCCCGCCTCAGCCGCTCCACCCGGAGGCAACCGCAGACAGTCCGGTGCCGCGGACGAAACACGGTCGCCCGTCATGCTGTCGGCATGTCAGCGACCTTTTCCAGCCCCAGCGCCTTCGATGCTCGCGCGCGCATTTCGATCTTGCGCACCTTGCCGGTCACCGTCATCGGATACTCGGCGACGACCTCCAGATAGCGCGGCACCTTGTAGTGCGCAAGCCTGTCCTTGCAGAAGGCCTTGAGCGCCTCCAGCGTCAACGGCGGACGCCCATCTTTCATGATGACGCTGGCCAGCACCTCCTCACCGTATTTCTCGTCCGGCACTCCGATGATCTGAACGTCCTGAATATCAGGGTGGGTGTACAGAAACTCCTCGATTTCGCGCGGATAGATGTTCTCGCCGCCGCGGATGATCATGTCCTTGATGCGGCCGACGATGTTGATATAGCCCTGCTCGTCCATCGTCGCCAGATCGCCGGTGCGCATCCAGCCTTCGGGCGTGATCGCCTCTCCGGTGCGCTTCTCATCGTTCCAGTAGCCCAGCATCACCGAGTAGCCCCGGGTCTGGAATTCACCCACCTCGCCATAAGCACAGATCTCGCCGGATTCAGGGCCGACAATCCGGATCTCCACGTGCGGATGCACGCGCCCAACGCTACCGACGCGTTTGTCCAACGGATCATCCGGGCCAGTCTGGGTCGCCACGGGCGAGGTCTCGGTCATGCCATAGATGATCTCGACCTCCGGCATGTGAAAATCGGTGACGAGGCGCTTCATCACTTCAATCGGGCACGGTGATCCGCCAATGGTGCCGGTGCGCAGAGAGGACTTGTCGGTCGTCTCGAAGTCCGGATGCGACATCATGGCAATGAACATCGTCGGCACACACATCAGGCCGGTACAGCGCTCGGCCGCGATCGCCTTGAGCGTCTGCTCCGGGTCGAAGCTTGCCGCCGGCACCACGATGGTCGCCCCGCGCGTGGTACACATCAGGTTTCCGCAAACCATTCCCGCGCAGTGGTAGAAGGGCACCGGCACACAGAAGCGGTCACTTTCCGACATGCGCATGCACAGGCCGTCGAAATAGGCGTTGTTGAGGATGTTGCGATGCGACAGCGTGGCACCCTTGGGCGACCCGGTGGTGCCGCTGGTGTACTGAATGTTGATGGGATCGTTCGGCGCGAGCGTCCGCATGCACTCAGCCACCGCCTCAGCGGGTACGCTTTCGCCATCGGCCAGCAACTGCGCCCAGTCACCGGGCTGGCCCGGCCGGTCGACGAAGATCACTTCCTTGAGATCAGGACATTCACCACGCACATCGGACAGCATGCTGACGTAGTTGCTGGTCTTGAACTCGCGCTCCGACACCACCCCCCTGCAGCCGGATTGCCGCAATGCATAGGCCAGTTCGTTGGCGCGATAGGCTGGATTGATATTGACCTGGATGACGCCAAGCTTGGCAGTCGCGTACTGCACCAGCACCCACTCAACGACATTGGGAGCCCACATCCCAATGCGATCACCTTTGCGGTAGCCGCGAGCCATCAAGCCACGTGCGACGCGATCGACTTCCTCATTGAACTGCCGATAGGTCCAGCGAATATTCTGGTGTGGCATGACCAGTGCCTCGCGATCGGGAAACCTCGCGACGGTGGCTTCGAAGTTGTCGCCAATGGTCTGCTCCAGCAGTGGAACGTCGGTACGGCCTATTGCTTGGGCGCTCATCTGGATCTCCTCGTCTCGTGCAGTCGGAACGCTGCACTTGTATGTGCCGTGCTTCGCCAGTCCCAGGCCCGTGCCCCAGAGTCCGAATCAGGATGACTCAGAACGCGCCGGCCTCGTGACCGATCACAGCGTCCCGCGTGTCAATGGCGAAGAAACACGGTCGCGGAGTCCAGTCTTCCACAGAAATACAGGATGCTCCCCCTACCAAACGGCCGGATTCGCAGCGGACACCGCCGCATGTCCGACCGCTGATCTTTTCAAGAACACCCCCCGCTCCATACACGGGATCATCGCCTGGAGAATCGAGGCTGGACGGATCAGTCCCCGTTATCGAATCGAACGGCTGGGGCAACCGAATGCCGCAAGGCCGCTGCCGTGCCGCGACCGGGGCAACATGTGACAGGAGCCGCGAATCCCGACGCACGCACAAACCCTGATCGGCGGCGCTCCAGGCACGCCCGGCCACCTTCCTCGGCTCAGGCGTTCAGATCGCGCACCACGGGCGCACTGGCGTCAACGTAGTCGGTGAGCCGCGGCTGCGCCGTCCGGCGCCTGTACTCCCGCATCAGACCGACCCAGTTGTTGGTGTTGCGGCCGTCGCGGGTCTTGTACCAGCTCTGGCAGTTGCCGGAGAACGTGGTCTCCTCGCTGCGCGCCCGCATCTCGTCGGCAAACGCGCGCTGCGCCTCGGCACGCACGTCGATCGTCGCCCAGCCGAGCTGTCGGCGCGCCTGCAGCAGCTTGACCAGGTACTGCTGCTGGCATTCGAGCATGTAGATGATCGATCCGGAACCGACGTTGGTGTTCGGCCCGTACAGCATGAAGAAGTTCGGAAAGCCCGACACCGCCATGCCCAGATAGGCCTCGGCGCCGTCCCGCCAGGTCTGGTGCAGATCGCGGCCGTCGACGCCGGTCACCCGCATCGGCGTCAGGAACTCCGTCGCCGCAAAGCCGGTGCCGAAGATGATCGCATCGACCGCGCGCTCGCGACCGTCGGCGCTGCGCACGCCGCGGGCCGTGATCCCGGACACCGCTTCGGTCACGACCTCGACGTTCGGGCGCACCAGCGCCCGCAGCCATTCGGTGGTCAGCAGGATGCGCTTGCAGCCGATCGGATAGTCCGGCGTCAGCTTGCGCCGCAGCGCCGGGTCGCGCACCTGGATCCGCAGCTGGGCCCTGGACAGCCACGTCACCAGACGTTCGGCCCACTTGTGCCCGTCGTAGGCGTAGGCCAGCGCCTCGGTGATCCAGTAGATGCGCTGGCGGTCCAGGTCGTAGAGCCACGGAAAGCGCCTGAGCAGCCCCTGCTCGAACGGCGAGAAGGCCTTGTCGAACTTCGGCGCGACCCAGCCCGGCGAGCGCTGGAACAGGTGCAGTTGCCGCAGCTTCGGGGCGATCTCGGGCACGAACTGCACCGCGCTGGCACCGGTGCCGATGACCGCGACCGTCTTGTCGCGCAGATCGTAGTCGTGGTCCCAGTGCGCCGAATGGAAGCAACGCCCCTCGAAGGATTCCAGCCCCGGAATGTCGGGAATCGACGGTCGATGCAGCTGGCCGACCGCGCTGACCACGGTGACCGCCTCGACGCTGGAGCCATCGTCCAGGCTCAGCACCCACAGTCCACGACCCTGATCGAAGCGCGCGGCCGTCACCGCGTGACCGAAGCGGATGTGGCGCATCAGGTCGAACTTCCCGGCACAGTGGCGCTCGTACTCGAGAATCTCGGCCTGCTTGGCGTAACGGTACTTCCACGGGTAATGCGGCTCGAACGAGAACGAGTACAGGTGCGAGGGCACATCGCAGGCCGCGCCGGGATAGGTGTTCTCGCGCCAGACGCCGCCGAGATCGGCGGCCTTCTCGAACACCGCGAACGCCTCGATGCCGGCCTGCTTGAGGTAATGCGCCATGCCCAGGCCACCAAACCCGGAACCGATGATCGCGACCTCAAGCGGGCCGGACTGGATGCCTCCGTCCATGACCGCTCCGGTTCAATTCTGATTGGCCATTATTGTCCGATGCGTCCAACCGGCGCTTGGATGACGCCCCGGGACAATTCATTGATACTTACGGCCAAGGCTGTCCGTTTCGATCATCCTTTCATCCGAGCACGACCCGTTCATGGCGCACACCGAGGTCCCCCGCAGCATCGTCAGTGTGCAGCTGCTCACGCGGCTTGCCACGGAGCAGGGCATGGCGATCGGGGACTGCCTGACAGACAGCCGCATCAGTCCGGAGACGCTGGCCGACACCCACGCCGAGATCCTGCCGAGCCAGGAGCTGCAGGTGGTGCGCAACATCGTCGGCCGCATCGGCCACCTGCCCGCGCTGGGGCTGGCCGCCGGCGCGCGCTATCACCTGTCGGTCTACGGCGTCTGGGGCTTCGCGCTGGCCACCAGCCCTACCCCGCGCGCGCTGGCCGATATCGCGATGCGCTACCTGGACCTGAGCTTCGCGTTCATCCGCTTTTCGGTCGAGATCGAGAACGGCGTGCCGTCGGTGCACATGGATGACGACAGCGTTCCGGCGGAGGTGCGCCAGTTCCTGCTCGAGCGCGACCTCGCGGCCATGGTCAACGCGCTGACCGAAGTCATGCCGGGCAAGCTGCCGTTTCGCAGCATCGAACTGAAGTGTCCTGAACCGGCGTACGCGACCCAGTTCCAGGAGCTGTGCGGCATCCGCCCCCGCTTCGGCCGCCCGGCCAACATCGTCGAGATGGACCCGGAATACCTGGACACCCCGCTGCCGCAGGGCAACGAACTGGTGTCCCGCGCCTGCGAGGACTACTGCCGCCGGCTGATGGCGCGCAAACACCGCCGCATCGGCCTGTCGGCGCGGGTCCGCGACCGCCTGCTGCAGGCGCCCAACCGCATGCCGGGAATCGACGAACTGGCGTCCGAGCTGCACATGGCGCCGCGCAGCCTGCGGCGCAAGCTGCAGGAAGAAGGCACCTCGTACCGGGCGCTGACCGAGGAAGTCCGCCAGACCCTGGCCGAGGAACTGCTCAAGACCGCCAAGCTCAAGCTCGACGAAATCGCGGAGCGTCTCGGCTACGCCGAGTCGGCCAGCTTCATCCATGCCTTCCAGCGCTGGACCGGCATGTCCCCCGGCGCCTACCGCAACCGCCTGCCGCGCTGACCGCCGGCGCGCGATGCACCGGCGGCATCGCGACTACAGCGTCTTCAGATACTCGATGATGGCGTGACGTTCCTGGTCGCTCAGCACCGCGGTGAACGCGTGGCCCTGGTTGCCCTGGCCGTACATGCGCGTGTTGTAGATCTTGCGCGTCTCCAGTTGCTCGTCCGTGGACGGACCGCTGCCTAGATACCAGAGATACGGATTGCTGGAATTGAGAATGTTCAGCAGATCCTGCAACACCGGATCGGTGTCGTTGGGACTGCAGTCCAGATACGGCGTGGTGCCGTCGTCACCGCAGGCCAGCGTGTCGTACTTCCAGCCCAGCCTGTCGGTGTCGTAGGCGCGGCCGAAATCGGTATCGAAGCCCATCACCAGCCCCAGCTGGTCAACGCGCGCCGGCGTCGACACGCGGCGCCAGATGGTCTGCCGTGCGCTCGGGTCGAGCACCTCCCAGACATTCGGCACCGAGCCGTTGTGGAAATACGGGGCGGTGGCCCAGACGCCGTACAACGGCGGCGCCAGATAACCCGGCTCGCGACCCTGGCGGATCTCGGCGCGGTTCTGCGTACTGCAGTCCAGATCCGGATCGTCGTTGAGCGTTTCCGGATAGGCGAAGAAGTTCTCCTTGCCGTACTGCTCGGCCGCCTCGCTGTCGCTGTCGACACGCTTCGGGTCGGTGCCGATCAGGTCGCGTGGCACGATGTAACTGGCGACGCCTTCCAGCGCCGGCGTCTCCAGATACGCCGGGTCGTTGACGTAGCGCGGCGAGTAGGCGCCGTGACAACTCGCGCAGGAACCGTTGCCGCCCGCCGGCCGCGGCGCGGCCTGATTCAGGCCGTCCGCCCACAGATCCTTGGAATGGAACAGGATCGCACCCTGCTCGGCCAGCGCGGTATCGATAGCGCCGGGATACAGCGGCGCCTTCAGCGACATCAGATAGGTGTCGCCGGCGCGCGCGTGCTGCTTGAGCCAGTCGAAGCCGGCCGGCCCCGGGCCCGGCAGGTAGAAGCCCAGATCGGAGCGCAGCGCGTCCATCGCCAGGAAGCCGTCCTGGAATTTCACCGGGCGGTGGCCGACGTTCCACCATGCCGGGGTGTCCAGCGAACCGCCGTTGGGCGTCAGCAGCGCGAAGGCGATGAAGTTCGGATCCAGCGGGCGGATGTCCTGCGCCAGCAACAGGGTGATGATCTGCAGGGCCAGCGCGTTGTTGGTGCCGCGGGTCTTACCGACGATGACCGGCACCACCGGCGGCAGGCCAGCGTAGCCATGCCCAAGGTCGAGATCCATCTGCCCGAACTCGCTGAGACTGTTGGCGTTGCCGTAGATCGAACCGATGCCGTCGACACCGGAGATCTGGCCGCTGTGGCAGACATGGCAGGTCGTGCCAAGCCGGCCGGTCCACTGACCGTCGTCTGAGCGCAGCTGGGTCAGACCGGTCGGCAGCTGGCCGCTGCCGCCGTCGGTCTGGTTCGGATCCTCGCCCGGCAACGGGTACGGATTGCGGTCCGTCCCCAGCCCCATGCCGTAGCGTTCTGCCACCAGCCGGTCGAAATTGTCCGGCCGCGCGTCCAGCCCCCAGGTCTGCCACAGCGTGTTGTATTCCTCGGCCGTGAGATTGCCGGTATCGCTGGCGCTGCCGCCGAAGTACCAGCCGGCACCGATCGCGCCGTTGCCCTCAATCAGCGCGCGGCCCTGCGCCGTCATTGCCCGCAGTTCGCCGCAGGTCCGGGCCGGTGGCTCCTCGCCGACCGCCGCCGGATCGCGATGGCAGTCCTTCCAGTAGGCGTTGAAGTACACCGCCTTGCCGGCATTGGCGCCGGGCACCACCAGCGCGCGCGGATCGGTCGGCAGCACGGCGTCGTCGGTCTTGCCGTCGCAGTAGTCAAACCAGGCATGCCCACCGTAGCTGCTGCCCAGCAGGGGCCGGTCGTCGATGACCGCCCCGCCGTAGCCGGCCAGCACCGCCGCACAGCCGGACGCATCGGCAAAGCACCGCAGCAGGATGTCCATCGCCTCGTACGCATCACTGCCCTGCGGCCACGGCGCGCCGCCGGAATGCGGCGTTTCCTGCCCGGAGGCCATCAGCAGGATGCGTGAGGTCGGATTGTTCTCACCCAGGCGCTGCCACGATGCGCGCAGGTTCTCCAGGTCGGCGTCGCGGTCGGCCGACAGCATCATGTCGCGGCCGTTCTCGACGTCGGCAACGCCGCCGGGCACATGACAGCTGCGGCAGAAATCCAGCCGCGGCTGCACGTTGCCGGAAAAGTGCTCTTCAACCGAACGCGCCTGGACGTTGCCGTCACCACCCGCGCCGGTCGCGGTGCCGCCGCTGTAGTCGCCCGAGCACGCCGTCAGCAGTAGCGATGTCAGGAACAGGCCCGCCACGCCGCGGGCCCGCCTCAATGCATCCATCTCCTTTCTCCTCATCAGGCCGCCAGCGGCCCGAACGCGCTACAGCGTCTTCAGATATTCGATGATCGCGCGCCGTTCCTGATCGGTGAGCACGTCACTGAAACGGTGTCCGCCATTGCCGTTGCCGAGGATGCGGGTGTCGTAGACCAGACGCTTGTCGATCGAATCCGGCGCCGGATCCGGAATCGTGACCAGTCCGCTGAGGTACAGGGTCTCGTTGAGGAAGTTCTGCACCAGCTGCACCAATGAATCGCCCTCGTCGTTGACCGGATTGCAGTTGTAGAGCGCCGTGCCCGGCATGTCGGTGCAAGTCAGAGCATCCGACTTCCAGCCCATCGCGTCGTAGTCGTAGGCCGTGTCCATGCGCTGGTCGAAGCCCTTGATGTCGCCTTCGACCTGCAGCCTGCGCTGCCAGATCGGCACGCGCCTGGACGAATCGAGCACCGCCTCGACGGTCGGCACCGAACCGTTGTGCAGGTACGGCGCGGTGGCCCAGATTCCGTACAGCGGCGGCGCCTGGTAGCCGATCACCTCCTTCTCCCAGCCACAGACCCCGAGCGGACGCAGCTCGACCGGCAGCAGGTCGTCGAGCGCCTCGGTGATCGGGTCCTTGTCGTCCGGATCGACCCAGCCTTCGACATTGTCGGGATAGCCCCAGTAGGTGGTGTCCCAGCGCTCGCGCAGCGTCGGGGTCAGCATGTCCGAGCGGGCGTGATCGGTATCGATCACCTCCAGCGGGGAGATGTGTGCGGCAATGCCTTCGAGCACCGGATCCTCCAGGTACGCCGGATCCTCGACATAGCGCGGCGAATACGCACCGTGGCAGCTGGCGCAGGAACCGTTGCCGCCCACCGGCCGCGGTGCGTCGGCGTTACCCGGTTCGGCCCACAGATCCTTGGTGTGGAACAGCACCGCGCCCTGCTCGGCCAGCGCGGTGTCGATCGGCGCCGGATACTCCGGCGAGTGCAGCGACAGGAAGAAGGCCTCGAGATCCTGGTCGTACTGTTCGATGCGGTCGCGGTAGAACTTTCCGTCCGCCGACACCAGCTCCTGGAACTCACCGGGACCGGCCGCCATGATGATGCGCGTGCTGTCGTTGGAGACACCGGCGTCGAAGAACTTGCGCGGACGCGAGCCCATGTTCCACCACGGCGGCGTGTCCTGCGTGTGCGCGAGCGGATGCGCGACGTCGACCAGCCCGCTCGGCCCGACCACGGTCTTCAACGGATCGGGATTCAGCCCCAGCGAATCCAGATCGAGCACGGTGATCAGGAACTCGAACGCGCCGACGGCATTGTTCTGACCGCGCTGCTTGATGCCGATGTTGAACAGGCTGTTGATGTCGGTCGACGGCAGCAGCGACGAGAACGGCGTGCCGGCGAAGATCGAACCGTCGCGCGCGTTCATCGGCACGTCGAAGTTGTTGTTGCCGAGGCCGATGTTCTCCATCGTGATCGCCTCGCCATCATTGGTCTTGCCGATCTGCCCGCCGTGGCACTGGAAGCATGCGGCAGTGCCGATCTCGCCGGTCCAGTTGCCCTGCTCATCCTTGAGCTGACGCAGTCCCAGCGGCAGCTGTCCCGATCCTCCATTGGTGGCAACCGGATCCTCGCCCGGCAGCGGATACGGATTGTCGAACGGGGCGCGATTCAATCCGTAGCGCAGCGTGTAGAGCTCGTCGAAGTTGGCGGGGCGCTCGCTCAGCCCCCACTGCTGCCAGGTGTTGTTGTATTCCTCCGCCGACATCGCCGCGGCCGGCAGCTCGTCGATCAGGAACTCGCGCCCGCGATCCCGCCGTGCGCGGTACTCGCCGCAGGTCTTCGCCTGCTGTTCGGCCTCGGCCATGTTGACGTGACAGTTCTCCCAGTAGGCGTTGAAGAACACCGCCTTGCCGGCATTGGCGCCGGGCTGGATCAGCGTCCGCGGATCCGCCGGCAACGGGGCCGAGTCGGGCTTGTCCTCGCAGTAGCTGGCCCACAGATGACCGCCGCGTTTGCTGCCCAGCAGCGGCGCCTCGCTGACCACGGGACCGTCGCCGACGCCGTCCAGGCATCCGGTCGGGTTCTCGAAACATTTCAGCAGCGTCTGCACGTCGGTATAGGCGTCGCTGCCTTGCGGCCACGGCTGACCGCCGCTGTGCGGGGTTTCCGCTCCCGACGCCATCAGCAGGATGCGCGAGGTCGGGTTGTTGCCGCCCAGGGTTTCCCACGAATCGCGCAGATTGACCAGATCCTGGCCGCTGTTGGTCGACAGCATCATGTCGCGACCGTCCTCGACGTCGGCGACCCCGCCGGGAACGTGACAGGTGCGGCAGAAGTCGAGGCGCGGCTGCACGCGCTTGGCGAAGAACCCGTCGACCGTGCCGTCACCCCCCGTCACCGGGGGCGTGCCACTGCCGTCGGTCGCGGTCCCCCCGCTGTAGTCGCCGCTGCAGGCCCCGAGCAGCAGCGCCGTCGCTGCCGCGATCCACTTGCCGTGTTTGACGATCATCATCTCGCTCTCTCCTCCGGCACACCGATGTCCCGGCGCCCGTCACTCGTGCCCGGCCTCGATCGGACCGGGCTTGAACCTTCATTCGAACCGGTAGCCGACCCGCAACTGCAGGCTCGTGTAGTCGACCAACCCCGGGTTCTCCACATCGACCGAACGGATCGCGTAGTCGCCCGAGGCCTCGTAGACCTCGATGCCGGCGCCGACGGTCCAGTGCCGGGCGATCGAACGCTTCAGATCCAGACGCGCGGAGACGGCGCCGAACGGCGACAGGCGGTAGTCGCTGGACGCGAACCCGTCAGCGCGGAAGTCCGCGTAGTACGGCGCGTAGAAAAACGCCTGCGACTGGCTGTACCAGCGTACCGACGGACTCAGCAGCCAGGCCTCGCCGATGCGTTGCTGCCAAGCCAGTTCCAGCGTGTGCGATTCGATCTTCCAGTCGTCGCGGAAGAATCGGTAGTCCAAATGCAGCGCGGCGGACAGCGCCGGCAGGTAGTGCCGCAACCGCCCGCTCAGCGTCCAGATCTGGCGGCCGTCGGGCCGGCTCTCCGGCACCGTGCCGGCGCTGGCGACGAAGTACGCACGCTTGTACGGATCGGTCAGATAGCCGTCGTGCCGGGTATAGCCGAACACGGCCTGGACGACGGTCTGCGGACCGAGGATCCACGACGCACCGGCATAGCTCGTCCAGGTGTTCTTGTCGGCGCTGCGGATCCGGTCCGGATACTGGGCACTGCCTCCTTCGGTCGGTTCGATCCGATCGTCGGAATAGCCGATCCCGGCACTGAGCGTGTACGGCGCCCCCGGCGGCGTGTATTGCGCCTCGAAACCGACATTGGTCGCCTGATAGTCGTCCTCATCGGAATAGCCGAGCTTGGCGACCGCATCGATCACGCCCACCGGTTGCGCGTAGCCCAGCTGCAGATCGACCCGCTCCTCCTCGATGCTGGCACCGCTCATGACCTGCACCGGCCTGCCGTCGACACCCGGCTGCACCCACCAGGGGCTGGCGCCGCTCATGCTCTCAACGGTCAGATCCGCCGCGACATTGCCGGGGCCCAGGACACCGGCGATGCGGAACAGATGCGAATCGATACTGTAGCGCTCGGACGCCCGCCCGCTGGCACTGTCGGCCGCCGGCAGATCGCCCTCCTCGTAGCGCGAGTAGAGGTAGTCGGTCTCGATATCGGCCGCCTGCGCCATGCCCGGAATCGCGAGCGCGGCGGAAGTCAGCGCCTGCAGCGACGGAGACATCCACGCCCGCGGGACGGCGCCCCTCACGACGCCAGGATCCCCATGCTGCGCATGGGGCCCCTCCACCGCATGGTTCGCTCGCGGGGCGGCGCCCCTCACGACGCTAGGATCCCCATGCTGCGCATGGGGCCCCTCCACCACATGGTTCGCTCGCGGGGCGGCGCCCCTCACGACGCTAAGATCCCCATGCTGCGCATGGGGCCCCTCCACGCTGTTCGGGGCTTTAATTGCATCCACAACCGCCGCCTCCCAGGGTGGTGCCGCCGCTGGCGGCTTCCTTGCTGAACTGGACGTGGCGGCGATAGCTCGCGACCAGCGGATCGGGCTCGAACGCCATTTCGGGACGCGCCAGATCGCCGCGCTGCCAGGGCTGCACCGGCTGGGCACTGCACCCGACCAGCAGGCACAACACCGCACCGGCCATGACGGCCGCCACTCGCTTCATGAGTCTTCCTCCAGTAGGGACGCGATCGCGCGTTCGAGTTCGGGGAATGCGTCGGCCTGATAGCCGACCTGTACGTGCCGGACACGGCCGTCCGGGCCGATCAGATAGCCCGAGGGCATCGCCGGCAGTGCGAAACGTTCAGCCCACAGGCCGTCCGGATCGAAGATCACCGGCAGCTCGAGTCCGAGGCGGTCGATGACGCGCCGGGCATCCTGCCGGCGCGTGTCGACATTCACGGTCAGAACTTCGAATGGAATCGCGGACGGCGCCGCCCGCCATCGCGCATGCAGCTGCTGCAGCGCCGGCAGCGCCTGCATGCACGGCGCGCACCAGGACGCCCAGAAGTCGACGTACAGCACCCGACTCCGACCGTCCTGCAGCCGTTGTATGTGTCCGCTTTGGTCCTGCGCCGCCAGATCCGGAGCACTGTCGCCGACGTCCAGCGCCAGCGCCGCTACCGGCAACAGCAACGCGCCAAGCCACGCACCCCTCGAGCGCACTTGTTGCCACCCCCGCCATCGCACGTTTGTTCGCCCGCGTCACGGAGCCGGGCCCCGTGCATCAGGTCATCTGTTTGATGGCGACCATAGTGCGCCCTCGGCGGCGGCGATGTCATGCTTCCGCCGGCCACCGAGTTGATCGATCAGGCCACGGTCCGCGACCGCGATCCGCTCCCGTCAGGCGGCGTGGCTGCGGCCGCGCTCGTAGTCCGGGCAGGCCAGGGCGAATTCGACGTAGTAGTCGATCGACTGGGGGTTCATCATCGCGTCCCGACTCGCCGCCTTCTCCAGCGGCCATCCCATCAGCAGCTTGCGCACCGGAACCTCCATCTTCTTGCCGGTGAGCGTATACGGGATCTGCTCGACCGCGTAGGTCCTGTCGGGCACATGCCGCGGACTGCAGTCCTCGCGCAGCTTGCGGTTGATCGCGGCGACCATCGCGTCGTCGAGCGTGTAGCCGTCCTTTAGTTTGACGAACAGCGGCATGAAGAACTTGCCGCCCGGCAGTTCGCAGCACACGGCGAGACTGTCGGCCACGCCCTCGACCTGCTCGACCGCGCGGTAGATCTCCGCGGTGCCGATGCGCACGCCGTAGCGATTGAGCGTCGAGTCGGAGCGGCCATAGATGTAGCAGCCGCCGCGCTCATTGATCTTGATGAAATCGCCGTGGCGCCAGACACCGGGGAAGACGTCGAAGTAGGACTCGTGATAGCGCCGGCCTTCGGCGTCGTTCCAGAAATACAGCGGCATCGACGGAAACGGCTGCAGCACCACCAGCTCCCCGACCTCGTCGACGAGCTCCTGTCCGTCGTCGCTCCAGGCGTGGACGTCCATGCCGAGCATCCGCGCCTGGATCTCCCCGGCGTGGACCGGCAGCGTCGGCGAAGCGCCGACGAAGCCGCTCGCGATCTCGGTGCCGCCGGACTGCGACGTGACCCACAGGTCGGACTTCACGCTGTCGTAGAGCCACGCGAAGGTTTCCGGCGTCGACGGCGAACCGCCGACCATGATCGCCTCGAGTTTCGACAGGTCGTACTGCTCGGCCGGTTTCAGGCCCGCCTTCTCCATCATCTGCACGAAGGTCGGGCTCGCGCCGAAGAACGTCGTGCCGGTGTCGGCGGCGAGTTTCCACAGCAGATCCGGCTGCGGATGCACCGGACTGCCGTCGTAGAGCACCGCGGCGGCGCCGGTCAGCAACGCGGACAGCACCAGGTTCCACATCACCCAGCCGGTGGTGCTGTAGAAGAACATCGCCGAGTGATCGGACAGGCCGAAGTGGAAATGCGTCAGCTTAAGATGCTCGATCAGCGCGCCGACGTGGCTGTGGACGATGGCCTTGGGCAGTCCGGTGGTCCCGGACGAGAACAGAACCCACAGCGGATGATCGTAGGGGACGTACGCGTACTCGAACGCCTCGCGCGCGACCGGCGGATGGTCCATCACCGTCTGCCAGGGAATGACTTCCGGCGCGACCGGCCCGGCCAGCTCCGGCGGCGGCGCATCCGGCTTCAGATACGGCAGCCACACCACCCGCTGCAGCGACGGCAGCGCCGCCGCAATCCCGCGGACTTCCTCCGTCCGCTCGAAGTCCTTGCCGCCGAAGCGATAGCCGTCGGCCGCGAACAGCACCTTGGGCTCGATCTGCGAGAAACGGTCGACCACGGTCTTGGTGCCGAACTCCGGCGCCGCCGATGACCACACCGCGCCGATGGCGATCGTCGCCATCATCGCGACCGCGGTCTCGGCGACGTTGGGCATGTAGGACACGACACGGTCGCCGGGCTCCACGCCCATCGCCCGCAGCTGCGTCGCCAGCACCCGCACCTGCGCGCCGAGTTCGGCCACGCTCATCCGCGCCAGCGGCCGCAGCTCCGACAGATGGTGCAGCGCCGTGCGATCGCCGGCCTCGGCCTCGTGTCGCAGCAGGTGCTGCGCATAGTTGACGCGCGAACCCTCGAACCACTTCGCGCCGCGCATGACGCGGCGGTCGAGCACGGCCTTGTACGGCGTCTTCGAGTCGACCTCGAAATAGTCCCAGAGCGCCCCCCAGAACGCCTCGACCTCCGTGACCGACCAGCGCCACAGCGCCTGGTAGTCGTCGAACTGCAGTCCGCGGTGCTCACGCAGCCAGCGCTGGAAGCGCGCGACGTTGCTGGTCTCGGCGAACTCGGGACGTGGCGTCCACAACAGCTGTCCTTCCTGGATCATGATCGGATTACCGGGTGCGCAGCGCGCCGAGCCACGCCAGCACCGCATCGGGGCTCAGCGACTTGGGCACGTGGGTGTAGATCGCGGGGTCGGCGGCAGCGGATGCCTCGGACCAGTCCGCCGCCCTCAGGTAGCGCCCGCCGGCATCACCGCGATGATCGTAGGCGCCTGCGAAGTCGCCGATCCCGTTGTCGGCGTCGGCATCCAGCGCCAGCCACAGCGGCGCCTGGTAATGCCGCGCAACGTTCTGCAGCGGCGTGTAGTACTCGAGCGCGCGCGCATCGTCTTCGTGCACCAGCACGCCGGCCAGTGCGTCGGTGTAGATCTGGCGGGTCAGCCCCGTCAGGGCGACCGCGACATCGTCCAGCGCGTCCTCGTCCTCGGCGTCGGACCCGGTCAGCAGGCGGACCAGCCGGCCGCTGCCCGGCAGCGACAGCGCGACCGGCACACCGGGGTTGCCCCCGGTGACCGACGCAAGGCCCTCTCTCAACAGGTCCTCGAGGCCGCCGTTGTCGAGCAGGTCGACGACGTCATCGGCACCGTCGCAGGCGATCTGTCCGCGCGCGGCGAAATCGACGATGGCGGCTTCGGCATCGACGTCCACCAGCGCCAGCGACAGCCAGCGCTGCAGCTCCTTGTGGTACAGCCCCAGCTGCTCCGGAACCGACCACGGATCCTCGCCCGCGCGCAGCACGCGCGCCCCGAAACGGTGGGCGTTGATCCAGCGTGCCGGCAGCGTGGTATCGCCCGCCATGGTCAGGACTGCCCGCCGGCCTTGCGCAACGCGGCCAGCTCGGCCTCCAGCGCGTCGATCCGGACCTGCATCGGATGCGCCATCATCACCGGCGGATTGACCTGGCTGGCCGGATAGGTCACATCCGGAGAGCCGGCATGCACGCGGGTCTTGTCGGTCCAGCAGCCGAAGTACGGCACCTTGCCGGAGGGCTTGTCCTTCGACCAGCTCGCGCAGAAGTCCTTGTACGGCCGCGACCCGGCGAGGCGTTCCTGGCGCGCTTCGTCACGGGCCTTCTCGGTCGCCGCGAGGTCGACGATCAGGGTCTCCCTGTCGTAGACCACGCGATAGACCCGCCAGGCGACATCGTGCGAGATCAGATCCTCATCGAGATCACGCGCCACATCGGCCGGATCGCGTTCCAGCGGATCGCCGAAACCGCCGCCGCTGCCCTGCGAGATCATGTACAGCTCGCCGCTCTTGGAAGCATGGAACGGCAGCGACATCGGGTGCGTCGAGTAGGTGGCCTCCGGGTACGGCCGCTCGTTCATCATCTCCTCGATGCTGAAGCGGAACGAACCCGGATCGGTGCGGAATTTCTCGAACACATCGACGCCCTGGATCCGCGCCAGCGGATAGGTCGGGCAGCCGTAGCCGCCGAACAGACCCGGAACGTTCGGGAACTTGGCGCCGATCGCGGTCAGCATGAAGCCCCACATCGGGCTGTCGACCATCGCCAGGATCATCTGGTAGCCCATGCCGCCGCGCTGACGGCCGAAGCCCTGGTTGTCGCGCATCAGCTTCTTGGAGACGATCTGCACGAACGGCATCTCCTCCTCCATGAATTCCTGCTCGGCAAGGTCTGCCATGGTCGCGAAGATCGGCGCCAGCGAGTGCTGGCCGTCGGCATCGGCCAGCGCGCCGCCGCCCATGCCGTTGATGTCGGCGCAGACGTTGCCGACCATCTCACCGTGCTGGGTGATCCCGCCGAACATGAACGTGTTGATCATGTTGAACCACGGCGCGACCACGCGGGTGTATTTCTCCGGCACGCTGTAGAGCAGCTTCATCGCGCAGACCTGGCCGCAGCTCCAGGCGGTGAACAGCGTCATCATCGTCTGCGAACTCGGCGTCAACGGCGACGGCTTGAGCACCGAGGCCGGATCGAAGATGAAGTTCACCGGCGACAGTACGCCCTGGTTGCGCGGCAGGTCCGGCCAGATGAAGGTCAGGAACAGCTGCGCGAGCATGCCCTTGTTGGTGATGTCGAGGCTGTTGATCGCGCGATTGGTGAATTCCGGGGACGAGCCGCGGAAGTCGAAGGTCAGCTCGTCGTCCTTCTTGGTCAGCTCCAGATTGATCTTGATCTGCACCGACTCGCGCAGGGTGTTGTCGGTGAACCAGCAGTGGCGCGCGGTGCCGTCCGGCCATTCGCGCAGGCGCCGGCGCACTTCCTGGTCAGTGGCCTCGAGATTGTTGCGCAGGCAGGCGACGACCGCCTCGACGCCGTATTCGGCGATCGCCTCCTTGATGCGCTGCTCGACCCGGCGGCACACGTAGAGCTTCACCTTCATGTCCGCGTACTGCAGCTTCGGCTCGCGCACCGAGTTCTGCAGGAAGGTCACCAGATCCCGGCGCAGCTCGTAGTTCTCGACCACCTTGAACGGCGACATGCGCAGACCTTCGTCCCAGATCTGTTCGGCGGTGCCGGGCATGCCGCCCGGCTCGATCGCGCCGTTCTCGCCCTCGTGCACGGTGGCCCCGGCCCAGGCCACGATCTTGCCCTCGTGGAACACCGGCATGAACAGCGACTGGTCGGTGCTGTGCGCCTGGCCGTAGCGGGAGTCGTTGACGATGAAGGCATCGCCTTCCCTGATGCCGACGGTGCGCTCCTTGGCCCAGTACTTGTTGCAGAACTTGATCGGGTACTGCACCAGGTTGCAGAAGATCACGACGCCGCCGGAGCTGGCGATGCTCAGATCACCGCTGGCGGTGTACATCGCCGAGACGCAGTCGCCCCACTTGGCACCCGGCGCCGCCCCCATGTTCTCCAGCATCTCGAAGCTTTCGTTGACGCCGGCCTGCAGGCGCTCGCGCACCAGTCCGAGCCGGTGCGGATCGTTCTCCTTCGCCAGACAGGCCTCCTCGAGTTCGGTCCGCGGCTCCAGGCCGTGGTTCTCCATGATCTCGGGGTCCGGCGCCAGGAACAGGCTGGCGTCCTTCAGGAACTGTTCGACGGAGCGGCCGCCCTTCACATCATCAGCCATTGCGATTCCTCCAGTTTGTCTTGTGGTCAGCGGCGCGGCTCAAGCGGCGCGCTCGAACAGACCGCTGCCATAGCGGCCGATCCTCAGGGTCCAGCCCGGCTCGACCAGGAAGCTGGTCGCCTCCGACAACACCACCGCCGGGCCCTGAACGCTGCAGCCGAACGGCAGCGCGGCCAGTTCGTAGAAGCGGGTGTCCTGCGCGCCGTCGACGTCGACGAAGTGGCAGGGCTTGCTCAGGAACGGCTCCGGCGCGGCGGCGCTGTCGCCGGCCTTCGGCAAGACGTCCCGCAGCTCCAGCGTCGACATCTCCGAGTAGCTGGCGACACGCACGGTATTGATACGGATGCCGGCCTCCGGCGCCTGGCTGCCCTCGCCATAGCGGCGGCCGTAGTCGCGCGAGAACGCCTCGATCAGATCCAGCATCTCATCTTCGCTGTTGATGCGATTGGACTCGGCGACCACCGCGGTCTGTGCCAGCTGGTTGCCGTAGCGCATGTCGAGTTCGAGTCGGTGCTTGATGCGCTCCGGCGCGACGCCCTGACGCAGCAGGTCCTCACGTCCGCGCGCCTCGAGTTCCTCGACGATCGCATTGAAGCCGTCGAAATCGGACAGCAGCGCGCGGGTGTTGGAGTCGTACAGCGACAGATAGACCGACTTCTCGTGGATGTGCATCTGATCCATGTTGCCGGCGCCGACCGCGGAGAAGATCGACGAGAACGGCGGGACCACGATGCGCTGCACGCCGAGTACGCGGGCGATGCCGCAGGCGTGCAGCGGGCCGTTGCCGCCATAGGCCAGAATCGTGAAATGGCGTGGCTCATACCCGCGCGCCCGCAGTTCCTGGGCGATGCCGTTGGCCATGTCGTTGTCGACCTTCTCGCGGATCGCCAGCGCCGCGTCGACCAGTTCCATGCCCATCGGCTCGGCCACGTCCTTGGCGATCGCGCGCTGCGCGCGCTTCTCCGAGAGCTGGATATGCCCGCCGGCGTAACGGTCCGGCAGCAGGTAACCGAGCACCAGATCGGAATCGGTCACGGTCGCGTTGCGGCCGCCGAAGTTGTAGCAGGCCGGCCCCGGATCGGAGCCGGCGCTTTCCGGTCCGACCGCGACGGTCTCGCGCAGGCGGTCGTAGCGGGCGATCGAGCCGCCGCCGGCGCCCAGCGTGACCAGATGCACCATTGGGATGTTGACCATCCAGCGCTCGATCACCGGGTTGAAGTCGTAGAACTTCACACCGCCCTTGACCACCAGGCCGATGTCGAACGAGGTGCCGCCCATGTCGGTGCAGACCACGTTGCCCAGATCGTTCTGCGCGGCGAGATGCTCCGACGCGTAGATGCCGGCGACCGGACCGGAGTGGATCGTCTGCAGCGCGTCGGTCGAGTTCAGCTGCGCCATGCCGCCCGAGTTGTGGATGACCAGCATCGGCTTGCGATAGCCGTTGTCGCGCAGGTTCAGCTCCAGCGTGGACAGACCGTGGTACATCACGCTGTGCAGGAACGCGTCGATGATGCTCGACGAGGTCCGCGCGTACTCGCCCTTGCGACCACCGACGAGGTGCGACAGCAGGATCGGCGCCGATCCGAGCATGTGCTCCGGGAATTCCTCGCGGATGATGTCCTCGACGAACAGCTCGTGTTCCGGATTGACCACCGCGTTCATCAGCGAGACCACGAAGGCCTGCACGCCATTGTCGACCAGTTTGCGCACCTGGGCGCGCACGTCCTCGGCGTCGATCGGCAGCAGCACCGAACCGGCCTCGCCGATGCGCTCGCGGATGCCGACGATCATCTGGATCGGCACCAGCGGATCGGGCCGTTCGGCCATCGGCAGGTCGCGCTGCATCCGGTCCGGCAGGCCCTCGCCGTAGCCGCGGCCGCGCGACAGCGGCACGATGCTCTCGAAGCCGGCCGTCGTGATCAGCCCGACCCGCGGTCCCTTGCGCTCGATCAGCGCATTGGTACCCAGCGTCGTGGCGTAGCGCACCGAGTCCACGCCCTCCATCACGTCCTGCAGTTGCAGTCCGATCTGCTCGTAGGCGTTCTGCAGTGACTGGTTGAACCCGAGGGCGAGGTTCTGATGCGTGGTCAGCGCCTTGGCCTCCACGTACTTGCCGTCCCAGACCAGCGAGCAGTCCGTGAACGTTCCGCCAATATCCACCGAAACTCGGCGCATGATGTTGTTCTCCGAATAAAGTCTTCGACAGGCCCGGCCCGGCGGGCGATCAGCCCCGGGCGCCCGAGCCGGCTGCGATCAGTGATGGTGATGGCACTGCGGCGCCACGAAATCCGGGCCGAGCACCGGCTCGCTCAGCGGCTCGCGATTGGCCCACTGCGCCTTCAGCGCATCGATGTCCAGCTCGATGTCGTGGGTCGGCGGATGCCCCGGCGGCAGATACTCGACCTCGACCTGGCGTCCGCAATGCGGGCAGAAGTACTCGACCAGGCGGCACCACTCCGGATCGGGCGCGAAGGTGAACTCGTAACGGTCCGGATCCAGGATCGGCGCGTGCACCTCGGCCGGATCGCGCTCGCGCACGACCAGACCTTCCTTGTAGTTGGCGCGCGCCGGACCGAGCACGCCCTTGCAACGCGTGCACTCCCACTTCTCGCTGTCGAGATCGATTGCCAATGCGGCGGTGACGAAGACTTTCATGATGTTCTCCTCCGGTTCGAATTCAGCGGCGCACGAGGATGTCGCCGGCCTCGGTGATGACGAAGCGCCATCCCGACCGGATATGGGTGGTGAAGTAGGCTTCCTCGACGAGACAGGGGCCGTCGCCCCAGTCGCCGGCCTTGAGGGATTCGAGCGCGTAGACCGGCAGCTCGGCGCGGCCGGGGCGCACGCCCCTGGGCGTCGCCGCCTGGCGTTCCTCGATCCCTGTACCGCCGAGCGCCTGCTTCTCGATGGCCCGGGTGGCGCGCAGCTCCATCCACGCCCCCGCCTTCAGCGCGTCCCCGAACGCGCCCCCGAGATCCGGCGTGGCGCCATTGAGCGCCTTGCGCTGGTAGCTGTCGCCGCTGCCGGCGAGCACGTCGAAGTCCAGCGCGCAGCCGTCGAGCTCGAAACCCTCGGCGAGCATGCCGCGACGGGCCTGCTCCATCAGGTTCTTCCGTGCCTGCTCGACGGCCTCGGCCCCGGCACCGGCGAGCGGTTCGAGGTAGGTGTGCTGGATATCGGAGAAGCCGATGCCGTAGGCACAGAACACCGCCGCGTACCGGGGAATCAGGATCTGCCTGATGTCGGCCTGCTCGGCCACGCCGCAGGCCGACATCGGACCGGCACCGCCGAACGCCATCAGCAACTGCGGAACCTTGCCGTCCGCGGCGCGCGGCAGGGCGTCGGCGATCTTGCGGTGGTAGGCGGTCTGCATCGCCTCGACCGCCGTCTGCAGATCCACGCCGAGCGGCTCGGCCACATGCTTGGTCACCGCGCGCTCGGCGCGTTCGGCATCCAGATGCAGCTTGCCGCCGAAGAACGAATCCGGATCGAGGATGCCCTCGAGCAGCAGCGCATCGGTGATCGTCGCCTTGGTGCCGCCGCGGCCGAAGCAGGCCGGCCCCGGCGCCGAGCCGACGCTCTCCGGCCCGACCTTGACCTCGCCATCCTCGGCGCGGATCACCGAACCGCCGCCGGCGCCGATACTGGCGACGTCGGCGAGAGCGACCGGCACCGGCGCCCCCTCGATGTCGCCGAAGTCACGGACCTTGGCGCGACCGTCGTTGAACACTGCGATGTCGGTGGTGGTGCCACCGATGTCGATCGACACCGCCGACTTCAGCCCGTAGTGATCGAGCAGCACTTCGGCGCCGACCACACCGCCCTGCGGGCCGGACGAGTAGGTCTTGATCGCGACCGTCTTGGCGACGCGCGTGGAGTTGCCGTCGTTGCGGAAGATCAGCAGCGGCTTGCGCGCCCGGTGCGCGCGCAGCTTGTTCTCGGCGTTGTAGAGGAACTGCTCCATCGCCGGATGCAGGAACGAATTGACGAACGCGCCCCACAGACGGCGCTGGTCGCCGCCGATCTGCGACAGCTCCGACGCGAACAGCATCGGCACCGCCCCGAGAAGATGACGCGGGAACTTGCGGTAGAGCAGACGCTTGACCGCCTTTTCCGCCGCATCGGCATCGGCGCCGACGAAACCGACGACGACGCGGTTGGCGCCGTCCGAGACCAGACGCGACATCGCGTGGGTCAGGCTCAGCGCGTCGGCATCCGCGGCGACGACCTGGATGCGATCGCCGACCAGCGCGTCGAACAGCTCGGGGGCGTGTTCGCGCACCGCGTCGGTCGCCGCCGCGTCGTTGACGATCCAGCCCAGGCGAGGCCCCTTGCGCTGCACGATCGCGTTGGTGCCCTGCGTCGTCGAATAGCGGATGTAGTCGATCGAAGAAACCAGGCGCGGCAGGTCCGATTCGCCGTAGAGCTGGTCCGACAGCGCGTCGAGTCCCTTGACGAAACATTCCGTCAGATCGTGCGGTGTGGTCAGCGTCTTGGCGTGTACGGTGCGGGTTCCGTCGGTGGCGCACACATCCGTCAGGGTGCCGCCATTATCAATACTGACGAGTAGCCTCACAGCGATCCTCCGTAAGCACTTGAGTCGCGTTCGTGGCGCGACGAATCATGGTTGGTGTGTGCTTAGCGTCGGGGATCGCAGGGGGGGTGTCCCCACCCTAAAGGATTGACTTGATTCCCCTTCCGAATAAGGGGGCGGCGCGCGCCGCAAAGGCCGCTGCGAAGCGGCCTGCGGGCGTCCGGAGCTACTCGATCAGGCCGAGGTGGCGGGCCACGGCGATGGCCTGCACACGGTTGCTGATCTGCAGCTTCTCGAAGATGTTGCGCAGGTGCCACTTGACCGTGTTGGTCGAGACCGACAGGCGTTCCGCCAGATCCTTGTTCGACAGCCCCAGGGAGACGTAGCGCAGCAGATTGCGTTCCTTCTCGGTCAGGCTTTCGAGCAGTTGTAGTGACACGGCGTCGTCGCCGCCCTGCACCAGCGCCTCGGGGACCTCGCCGGCGGTCTCGCCGGCCTCCGCGAGCAGGTGATCGAGATAGTCGCGCAGCGTGTCCTGGTGCGCCATCCGCGGCAGTTGCTCGAACGAGCGACGCACGTCCTTGAGCAGCTGCATCAGCATCGGCCCCTCGTCGAGCACGGCGCGCACGAATTCGCGCGGCGCACCCAGCTCCAGCGCCTCGAGCAGGGAGCGGCGGGCACAGTTGACGCGGCCCTCGGCCTGTTGCGCCATCGCCAGCATCAGCGTCAGCTTGAGTTCACGCCGGCGGCGGCGCTGCTGCTTGGCGAGCCGGATCTGCGCCTGCAACCCGGCCCTGGCCTCGGCGGCGCGGCCGACGTGAATCATGTAGCGCGCCCAGGTGATCGTATGCGCCTCGGTCTCGCCGGCGTGGAACATCAGCTCCTCGTCGTCGTCGGACGGCGGCGCGAGTTCGCGCAGGCGGCGCTCGGCCAGGTCGAGGTCGCCCGACAGCGTCGCCTGACGGACCCGCTCGGACTTGGCGTAGCGCAGCAGGCGCTCGAAGTTGTACTGGTAGCCGATGTACAGCGCGCGATCGAGCACGGCCTCGGCCTCGGTGCGGTCGCCGCGCAGAAATGCGATGCGCGCCCGCGTCAGGAACATCGCGCCTAGTGGATCGACGATCGCCTGCTGTTCGGCGAGCTGGCCGTAATCGTTGAGCAGCGTCTGCGCGTCGGCGATCCGGTTCTGCTCGTAGTAGGCATCGGCCAGGTAGACCGCCAGGACCGAGCCGGCGGTGACGCTGCCCGATGCCTCCTCCTCGGTGCGCCGCAGCGCCGATGCCAGGCCACGCGCGGCATCGGTGACGCGCCCCTCGGCGCTGAGCGTGGTGCTGTAGACCGCCTCCTGATACGCCTGTCCGAACAGCGAACCGTCGCGGTCGTGCAGCGGCCGGGCCTTGATCAGCAGGCTGCGCGCCTCCTCGAACTGGCTGTGGCCCACCAGCGCGGCGGCCTGCGCATTGAAGGTCACCGCATAACGGAACCCGTCCTGTTCGCTGAGCTGGTTGCTCGCCGACTCCGCCGCCGGGCCGAGTTCGTCGATCCGGTCCTGCGCCACCATCACGAACAGCTTGGCGCAGTTGTGCACGCCGTGTGCATGCGGATCGTCGGAGTGCCGGAGGACTTCGGCACGGGCGTCGATCAGGCGATTGGCCTTGTCGAAGGCGCGGCGGAAACCGTACGCGATGATCGCGGCATTGGCGAGATTCTCGTAGGGCAGCATCAGCTCAATCGGCAGCTGGTCGACATAGCGCTCGATCAGGCCGAGACGCTCCTGCGCCACCAGCCGGTCGATCACCGCGTCGAGCAGGCCCGCCGCGCGTTCGAGGTCGCCGGCCTCGATGCAATGCTGGATCGCCTCCTCGCGGTAGCCGTGTTCCGCGAACCAGTCGGCGATGCGGCGCTGGCGCCGGCGCAGCTCGTCCGGCTCCGTCTCCTTGCGCATGCGCGTCAGCAGGAAGTGGCGGAACAGGTTGTGGAAGCGGTACCAGCTTCCCTCCAGATCGAGGTGACTCAGAAACAGGCCGACGCGTTCGATCTCGTCGATGATCGCCTGCCCGTCGGGCGCACCGGTGACGAAGCTCACCAGCTCGCCGCTGAGCTTCTCCGGTACGCAGAGGTCGAACAGATTGGCCTGCAGCTCGGGCGAGAGGTTGTCGAACACGTCGGTGGCCAGAAACCCGATCAGATCGCTGGTCATCCCCTTGCCGGCGTAGGCGAGGCTGCGGTGCTCGCGCCCGCGCCGCAGGCACAGGCGGAAACACTGCAGGGCCGCCGGCCAGCCGTCGGTCAGACGCTGGATGTCGTCGACATCGGCCGGGGTCAGGCCGGGAAATTCCCGGAAGAACTCCGAGCATTCGACCGGGCCGAAGCGCAGGTCGTTCTCGTCGATCACGACCATCTGCTCGCGCATGCGCAGGCTGACCAGTCGGTCGGACGGCAGCACCCGCGAGCCGATGCACAGCTGCACCCCGGCCGGCAGCAGGCGGACGACCTGCATGAATACGCCTTCGAGATCGGCGGTGAACGCCTGCTCGAAGTTGTCGACGACGATGAGTCCGCCGCCGCGAAGGCGACCGAGCGCGCGCTTGAAATCCTGGACGGTCGGCGGGCGCGGATCGAGACGCGCCTTGCGCTGGCGCACGCGCTCGTCGAAGCCGTCGGCGGCGTCGCAGAGCAGGCGCAGGAACTGCGCCGGATCGGCCGAGTGCGCGTCCATGCGGATCCATGCGATCTGGTCGCCCTGGTCCGCGCGGAACTCGCTGTACTGGCGCAGCAGCGTGGTCTTGCCGAAGCCCGCAGGCCCCTGTACCAGCGCCAGCGGCGCGGCAGCGTGGGTCTTCAGGCGGTCCAGCGCATCGCGGCGCAGCACGAAGGAACGCGACGTATCGGACTGCCCGACGCGCTCCTCCCCGGCCGTGCCGACTGTCTTGCGGACCGCCGCGGGTTCGGTCTGTCCTCTCACCGTATCGGCCGTGACGCGGGCGGTCGAAGTCGCCGCCCCGTTCTCCTCTTGTATCGTCCGCCGCATGGTAGCGCCGGTCCCGGCGCCGGACAAACCGCCCGGGGCGGGCAGGACCGATTCGCTTGCGGCCTCCACGTTGCGCGCTCCGCCGGCCCGCTCAGCCGGGCTCCGCGCCGATCTTGACCATCAGCTTGCCCTGGTTGCCGCCGCTGTACAGGAGCTTGAGCGCGTCGACGGCATTCTCGAGACCGTCGACCACGTGCAGCCGGTATTTCAGGCGGCCTTCCTGCATCCAGCCGGCGAGCTTGAGCTGCAGCTCGGGGTAGCGCTCCATGTAGTCGAGGATGACGAAGCCCTGGATCGTCAGGCGCCGCATGATCACGTTGCGGAACATGTACGGTCCCGGCACCGGACCCGACGCGTTGTAGGTCGAGATCAGGCCGCAGACGACGACGCGGCCGAAGTTCTTCATCACCGTCAGCCCGGCATCGAGCACCTCACCGCCGACGTTCTCGAAGTGCACGTCGACACCATCCGGCGCAAGCTGGCGCAGGCGCTCGACGACGTTCTCGTTCTTGTAGTCGACGACTTCGTCGTAGCCGAGATCGGACTTCAGCCAGCCGCATTTCTCGGCGCCGCCGGCGATCCCGATCGTGCGGCAACCGTGGATCTTGGCGATCTGGCCGACGAGCATGCCGACCGCACCGGCCGCCGCGGTCACGACCACGGTGTCGCCGGCCTTGGCCTGGCCCACGTCCATCAGCCCCACCAGCGCGGTCGGACCGGCGACGGTCAGAATGCCGAAGGCATCGGCGAGCTTCAGCCCCGGGATCGGCGGCATCTTCTGGAACGCCGTGCCGTTGTCGACGATGTAGTCGGACCAGCTGCTCAGGCCGGCCGCGAGGTCGCCCTCCCGGAAATCCGGATGGCGCGACTGGACGATCTCGCCGATGACGAAGCCGCGCATGCGGTCACCGATGCGGACCGGGTCCATGTAGATGTCCCAGTCGCTGAGCCAGACGCGGTTGGTCGCGTCCAGCGACATGTAGACCGAGCGCACCAGGAACTCGCCGTCCTTGAGCTCCGGAACCGGTTCCTCGCGCAGCACCAGCGTCTGATCGTCGATATCGCCCTTGGGACGCTGATTGAAATACCAATGGCGCGCGCTCTTCGACATCGAATTCTCCTCGTGATCGGTCGAAACTGTTCTAGTACCGGCCAGTGTCGGACCATCGCCGCCCCGGCGGCCCCACCCCAAAGGATAGGGCTGCCCGCGAAGGCCGGACCCGGCGGTCCTACATATTCTCGAGCGTGGTGCTGATCACGCCGCCGTCGACCACCAGCTCGGCGCCCGAGACGTAGGCCGCGTGCTCGGAACACAGGTACAGCGTCGCCCCGGCGATGTCGTCGGCGCGGCCGAGCCGACGCAGCGGAATGTGCCCGGCCAGATCGCGCTTGATCTGCTCCAGGGCCTCGCCCTCGCCGTAGGCCCGCAGGATCGGGGTGTCGATGAAACCGGGCAGGATCACGTTGGAGCGCACCTTCGGGTGCTCCTTGACCAGATCGTGGGTGAACTTCACCAGGCCCGCCTTGCAGGCGCTGTAGCACGCATGGCCGGCGGCCTGGATCACCGCCGCGATCGACGCGATGTTGACGATGGCGCCGCCGCTGCGTTCCAGCATCGGCATCGCCGCCCGGGCGGCCAGCATCGGGCCCTTCAGCAGCACGTTGAACTGCAGGTCGATCGCGTCCTCGCTGAGTTCGGCGATCGATTCGAGGCGCGCCAGACCGGCGTTGTTGATCAGCGCGTCGAGCGTGCCGAAGCGCGACTCGACCCAGGCCATGCCTTCGGCGATGTCCGCGCCGGAGCCGGCATCGAGCCGGCGCGCGACCCAGCGTTCGGCCGCGGATGCCTCCACCTGGACCGCCTGCAGAGCCGCCTCGTCGATGTCGGTCGCGACCACGGTCGCACCGGCGTCCAGAAAGCGCCGCGCGATCGCCAGGCCGATGCCGGACGCCGCACCGGTGACCAGGACGATCCTGCCGGAAAAATCGAAAGCCATGACATGTCTCCTCTTCGTATCGGTATCGGATGGCGGGCACCCCGGTCGGGCGCCGCGCTCGTGGGGCAGTGTCGGTGGCGGGAGCGGACCAGGCCCTACCCCTATGGGCGGTGCGCCCGCCTCGCGGCTCCCCTACCGTCCCGGCACGCGGATGAAACGGAGCCATGGGGGCATCCGCCGATGCAATCCCGCACGCGTTTGAGGAGAACACTGATGAGTAACAAGGTGGTTGTTGCCGGCGTCGGCATGATTCCGTTCACCAAGCCGGGGCGCAGCGACCCGTACGACGTCATGGGCGCCCATGCCGCGCAGCTCGCACTGCAGGACGCCGGCGTCGGCTACGAGCACGTCAAGCAGGCCTATGCGTCGTATGTCTACGGCGACAGCACCTGCGGCCAGCGCGCGCTGTATCACGTCGGGCTGACCGGCATCCCCATCGTCAACGTCAACAACAACTGCTCGTCCGGCTCCAGCGCGCTGTTCCTCGCGCGCCAGGCGGTCGAATCCGGCGCGGTCGACTGCGCGCTGGCCGTGGGCTTCGAGCAGATGGTGCCCGGCGCTCTCGCCAGCGTGTTCACCGACCGCCCCAACCCGCTGGGCCCGTTCATCGACATCGCCCAACGCCTGCAGCCGGACCCGGACGCGTTCATGGCCCCGCATCTGTTCGGCGGCGCCGGTTACGAGCACGCGCAGAAATACGGCACGAAGCCCGAGACCTTCGCCAGGATCGCGGTCAAGGCACGACGCCACGCCGAGCACAACGACAAGGCGATCTTCCGCAGCCCGGTCAGCGTGGAGGAAGTCCTCGAATCGCCGGTGATCTACAAGATGACCACGCGCCTGCAGTGCTGCCCGCCGACCTGCGGCGCCGCCGCGACGCTGCTGGTCAGCGAGGCCTTCGCCCGGCGCCACGGCGTCGACGCGCGCGTACGCATTCTCGGCCAGGCGCTGACCACCGACGGCCCCTCGACCTTCGATTCGGATTCGATGATCCGGGCGGTCGGCTTCGACCTGTCCCGCAGCGCCGCGCAGCAGGTCTACGAGACCGCCGGTGTCGGCCCGTCCGACATCGACGTCTGCGAGCTGCACGACTGCTTCACCGCCAACGAACTGATCACCTACGAAGCCCTCGGCTTCGCGCCGGAAGGCGGCGCCGAGCGCTTCATCAGCGACGGCGACAACACCTACGGCGGCAAGGTGGTCACCAATCCGTCCGGCGGTCTGCTGTCGAAGGGCCATCCGCTCGGCGCCACCGGTCTGGCGCAGTGCACCGAGCTGGTCGAGCAGCTGCGCGGCCGTGCCGGCCTGCGGCAGGTCCAGGGCGCCCGCCACGCGCTGCAGCACAACATCGGCTCCGGCAGCGCCTGCGTCGTCACCCTCTACGGCCTCGAGGACCGCTGAGACCCAGGCATGCGGCCGGTCCTTTACGGGATCGGCCGCGTGCGCGCCGGACCTGCGCGGATGCGCTCAGCTCCGCGCCAGGCGGATCAGTGCGTTCTTGGTCAGATAACGTTCGTAGATTTCGGGATCGTTGACCAGCGTACGATGCCCGCCGCCGACGGACTTGACCTGCTCGAGCCGGGTCATGCGCCCGGTCTGCACGTCGAAGGCATGGACGTGTCCCCACGACCAGTACGGATGGGCGCCGTCCATCACCCGCTGATCGCCGGCCTCGTACAGCGCGTACGCGCCGTCGAAGGAGCGGAACACGTCGCCGCGGCGGTCATACGACACCATCGCCACCGGCAGCAGCGTGCGTGCGTCGAACCACACGCGCTTCTTGCTCACCGGCGCGCGCGGGAACTTCACCGGCTCGGCCTCGACGATGATCGTCTCCGGAACCAGTTCGACCTCGGTGTCCCAGAACAGCTGCCCGTTCTTGCCGCCGTGGGTGCTGTGTTCCCAGTTCGGGTGATCCGGATTCCAGCCGCCCGAGATGCCCGCCAGCAACGGGCCGCGACCGACGATCCTGTAGTTGCCCCAGGTATGCAGTGGATCGCCCGCGGCCCAGGCATCCGACAGATACAGTGACCCGCCGGGCACCAGCGGCTCGAAGCGCTGGTCGGTCGGAAACTGGCGGATGCGCTTGAACGCCGGGATGTAGCCGTACAGCTCCGGAAAGACGTTCTGGTCGTAGTCCCAGATGTTGAGATACGAGGTGCCGAGAAAATCGTTCGGCGCGGTGAACACAATGCTCTGGTAGCGCAGCTTGTCCTCGTGGCCCGGCCAGTACGGCTTCGGGTCCATGCTCACCCGCGCCACCGGCGACAACTCGGCCCAGGCGCCCTCGTAGGTGTAGGCCAGCGCCCCGTCGGGATCGAGGTCGTACTCCTTGAACGCGTACAGCGACGCATCGTGGCGGCCCCAACTCATCGTCTGCCCGGCGAAGACCTCGATCGCCGAACCCGGGTCCGGAAACGGCGCGCCGCCGATCCAGGGGCCGCCGTCGCGGTCGACGACGTTGCCGCTTGCGTCGAAGCGCGCGCGGCCCTTGTTGCGGAACGTCGCCTCCATGTACTCCCAGGGACTCAGCCGCATCACGTCGGTGGTCGTCGGCACCACCTTCAGATGGCGCCCGAGATGGCGGACCTGATGCAGCTTCGCCGGCTCCATCAGCTCGGCCACCGCCTCGACATTGTCGGCGGTGATCAGGTCCCCGCTCTTGATCCGCCCCTTGGTATAGCCCTCGATCGACAGCAGCTCGTCCGGATAGGCCTTGGTGATGTCGCCGCTGTCGGCCAGCGCGCGATGCAGCGGCATCAGGACCCCGGTCGCCAGCACGCCCCTGAGCATCTGTTGGAGGAAGTGCCGCCGGCTGTAGCCGGAGTCGAAACGTCTGATGTGCATGCCGAACCTCGGGATCGAATCCGCCGGCACCAGCCGCCCCTTGCTTCCCAGAAGGGTGTCCGGCGGCGCGAACGCCGCCGGCACAAGGGGGGAGAGCCGGTTAGAACTGGTAGCTGATGCGCATGGAGAACTCGTCGGCCCATTCGGCCGTCGACAGCGCATTGCTGTTGGGATTGCCGCTGACGGTGTCGATGTAGTTGTAGAACGCCTCCACCGTGAATTTGCCGTTGGGCTTCCAGCGCACCGCCGGCTGCAGCAGCAAGCCGCCCTCGGCGTCGTACAGCGCGGCGAAATCGGCGCGCCAGACCAGGCTCGGGAACGGCTGCTGGAACGCGAACACCAGATAGTTGGAGCCGCCGTCGATGCCGCCGGTGGTCGACACCGACTCCTCCGGCGTCGCGCCGAAGCCGCTCAGGTGGCGCCCGAACAGATCGCTCTGCGACTTGTGCATGTACTGGAACACGAAGTAGGTCGCCGGGAACGCGCGGGTGAAGCGATGGTATTTCTCCATCACCAATGCGCTGGTCCACTCGTCCTGGTCGATGTAGTTGCGGCTCAGCGAGGTGTTGGTGAACTTGCGGTTGGGAACGTAGGTCGCCTCGAGGTTGATGATCAGCTGGTCGAGGAACGACCCCGGCTCACCCAGTACGACGTAGCTGGTACCGAGGCCGAACACGCGCTCGCGGAAATACTCGCGGGCGATATGGCCACGCATGCCGCCGGAGAGCTGGAAGAACAGGTCCAGCTCGCGCCGCGCCGCCTCGTCGGATTCGACCGGCGCCGCCAGCAGCAGTCGCGACTGCGGGAACTCCTCGATCGACGCATTGAGGGCCTCCAGCGCGTCGAGCCGGGCCATCGCGGCATAGGTGAACCACTCTTCGGCGGAATGGACGCCGGTCGGGTCGACCTCGAACGCGGTCTCGGCGAGGATCGAACCGGTCACCGGAATCCCGCCGCCCGGCAGCAGATCGACGACCGCCTGCAGCAGGTTGCCGAGATTGTCGGTCAGCCCGGGAATCACGTTCGGCAGGGTGCCCGGAAGGCCGCGGTTGACACCGGATTTGGTCCAGCGGAACACGCCGTCGGGGTTGTAGCGATAGCTGTAGATCGCCTGCACGCCGAAGTCGCCGATGCTGCCGCGGATGCGGGCACCGTAGTTCAGCTCGTCGCTGTAATCGTCGTAGAAGTCACGCACGGTGAACTGCGACGCGATGACGTTGTACGACGTGTTCGGATTGCCGTAAACGGTGGACTGGAACTTCTGCGCGAAGGTGTCCAGCTCCCAGTTCTCGTTGAGCTGGTACGCAATGCGTACGCCCAGCGCCGGGACGCGCTTGTCGGAGTATTCCTCGCTCGCGAAGTCCAGGATCGAATGCCGGCGGAGGTCCAGACCGTTGGGCACGTCGAGCACGCGGAAGAACAGCGCCTGACCCCAGGCGATCTGCTGGTTGCCGATGCGGACCAGCAAAGGACCGTTCTGGTAGTCCAGGTACAGCGCCGGCAGGTCGACCATGTAGTCGCGCCCGGTCCATTCCAGCGGATTGGCCTTGCCGCCGCCCTCGATCGCATAGTCGAAGTAGTTCGGCTGCTGGTAGTAGTCGCAGCAGGCCTGGCTGTCGGCCTGCGCCGGGTTGAACTCGTCGTAGATGACCGGATCGTAGATCGCGCGGACACTGCCGACGAAGTTGAAGCTGTCGCCGAACTTGTAGCCGATGTCGAGGCGGCCACGCAGGTACATCATGTTGAAGTCGTTGTCGGTCTCGGCGATCTGGCGCGTCTCGACATCGTTGAACAGACCGGCCTCGGACGGCGGGATGCCGCCGCTGCGTTCGACGGCGACGCCGTTGAACAGGTTGCCGCCCTGGTTGTATGGGTTTTCTTCACCGCCGAGCTTGTAGGCCGCCTCGTAGCGCAGGTAGCCGCTGACGTTGAGGCTGTCGAAAATGCCGTCTGCGGACGCGCCCCCTGACACCGCCATCGAGGCCGCGAATGCCGCGACTGCCCCGATCCTGTTCCGCTGATTCATATCGCTCTGTCTCCTCGCTGTATTTGATGACCGCCGAGCGTCGTGGCGCGCTCCTAGCGGTTGCTCCCGATGCGGGCAATGCGCTCGGCCTGCCCGACGACGATCACCCCCCCGTCTCCGGGCGCCTGGCCCGCGGCGAGATACCAGACTCTCGCCACGTCGCCGGCCCGGACCTGTTCCCAGTTGCCCCCGTTGTCCTCGCTGACCAGCATCTCGCGCATCCCCGGGACGACCACCAGGCCGTCCACGGTCACCGACACGCCCAGCAGGTTGGCGTCCGTCGGCACGTCCAGCTTGTCCCAGCTCGCGCCCCCGTCCGCGGTACGCAGCACGGTGCCGCTCTGGCCGACGGCGAAGCCGAGTCCGTCGCCACGCACATCGAGCGCGAACAGCGACGCCTCACCCTGGCGCACACGGCTCCAGCTCGCGCCCTCGTCGTCGGAGCGCAGGATCAGGCCGGATTCGCCGACCGCCAGAAAGCGTCCGCCGCCGAGCGCCTGCACCGCGTACAGGTGTGGCTCGAAGCCGCCGTCGACGAGCGTGCTCCAGTCGACCTTGACCGGCCGCCAGCTCTTGCCGGCATCCTCGGAGCGGACGATCGCGCCAAAGGACCCGACCGCGACGGCAACCGATGCGGCATCCAGGTCGACGCCCATCAGGCGCTGCTCGGATCCGCTCGGCGCGGAGACCCACTGCCCGTCGGCATCGCGACGGGCGGTGATGCCCATCTGGCCGACGGCAACACCCTGGCCGTCGCGGACCGCGATCGCCAGCAGCGCCAGCTTCGTGTCGGTCGGCTCGAACGCCCAGGTGGCCCCGGCGTCGGCGCTGCGCATGACCCGGCCGCCGGCGCCGACCGCGTAGGCGGCCTCGCCGTCGAAGGTCACGTCGAACAGGGCGCGATGCGCCGTGCCGATGTGCAGACGCTGCATCTGCGCCGCGCCGGCCGTGGCCGCGGCGACGCATAGCGCCGTGCCGAGCCCGATGCCGAACAGGCGCTTTGCAACTCCACTTGATGACAGTGCACTCATCTTCTTCTCGCTGCGCCCGCCGCCGATGCCTGCGGCGCCGACGGCGGGCATGCCGATGGAACGGACTCAGGTACCCAGACGCTGGATCGCGGTCGTCGTCAGGTACTTGTTGTAGACGTCGGTGTCGCCGGCGGTCAGCAGGCTCTTGTAGCCACCCGCGCAGCTCTCGGTCTGATGGATGCGGCTCATGCGGTTGGACTGCACGTCATGGCTGTGGATGTAGGTCCACGACCAGTCCGGATTGCCGTTGGCGTCCTTGACCACGACGTTGCCGTCCTTGTAACGCGACCAGCCGGCCTCGAACGACTTCCACACGTCGCCGCGACGATCGAAGGTGTTGTAGGCGATGAACATCTGGTTGCGGACGTCGATCCACACCCGCTTCTTGCCCACCGGCGAACGCGGATATCCGGTCGGCTCGGCCTCCAGCACGATGACTTCCGGCACCAGCGACATCTTGGTGTCCCAAAAGGTCTTGCCCTTCGGCCCGCCGTGCGTACCCGGCTCCCAATTCTTCTTCGACCCGTGGAAGGTGTCGCTGACCGCGCCGAGCATCGGCTTGCGCTCGACGATCTTGTAGTTGCCCCAGGTCAGCATCGGATCGCCCGCGGCCCAGGCGTCGGACAGGAACCAGGTGACGCCCGGCACCAGCGGCTCGAAGCGCTGGTTGGTCGGGAACTGGCGCACGCGCTTGAACGCCGGCAGATAGCCGTACAGCTCGGGGAACTCGCGCTGGTCGTACTTCCAGATGCTCAGGAACGACGAGCCGGAGATGTCGTTCGGCGCGGTGAACCACACCGACTGATAGCGCAGCAGATCCTTCTTGTCCTGGAACACGGTGCCGTCGAGGCGCCCGGTGGCCTGCAGCTCGGCCCAGACGAAGTCGTACTGGTAGGCCTCGCTGCCGTCCGGCGCGATGTCCCACTGTCGGATCGCGTACTGGCAGTAGTCGTGGCGCCCCCACGACAGCGTGATGTTGGCGATGGTCTCCTCGCCCGACTTCGGATCGGTGAACGGCAGCCCGCCGATCCACGGTCCGCCGTTGTCGGCGTAGATGTTGCCGTCGGGACCTATCGTGGCCTTGCCCTTGTTGCGCAGGGTCGCCTCGAGGAACTTGGGCGGGAACAGCGTCTCCATGTCGGTGACGGTGTCGACGATCTCGATGCGACGCCCCATCTCCTTGACCTGCATGTACGAGATCGGATCGAGCAGATCCTTGACGATGTCGACGTTGTCGGCAGTCAGGATGTCGCCCGGCTTGATCTTGCCCTTGGTGTACATCTCGATCGACATCAGTTCGTCCGGATAGGCCTTGCTGATGTCCGCACCCTCCGCGACCAGCGGCCACAGCGGCGTCAGGACGCCCGCGGCCGCGACGCCCTTGAGCGTCTTCTCCATGAACATGCGGCGCGAGTAGTTGAAGTCGTACTTCCTGATATGCATGTGTAGCTCCTCCGGGTATTCGATGTCCCTAACAGCGCCTGCGCGAGCCCACAGGCGACGTGATTGCCAACAGGCCCTAGCCGGTCGCCGGCGTCGGACCGGGGTCCGCAGCCGACGGATAAGACGTTGCCTTGGATGCGGGCTCCGGCGCGTCGTGCGCGGTGTCCGTGAACTTCGACAGATCGACGTTCTCGCCGACGAGCAGATCGGTCCGACCGACGAACTTGGGCTTGAACAGCCACACCAGCAGCGGCACAACAACGAGCGCGGTCACCATGTTGATGAGCATCGTCAGCACCAGCAGCAGGCCCATGTCCGCCAGGAATTTGAGATCCGACAGGAAGTACCAGGGCGCGATGCCGAGCAGCATGATCGTCGCGGTGAACAGGATCGCCTTGCCGGTGGTGGTCAGCGCGGCGGTGATCGCGTAGCCGAAATCCGGTTTCTCCGCGTCGAATTCCTCGCAGACGCGACTGAGCAAGTAGATGCCGTAGTCGATGCCGACCCCCACACCGATCGCCGCGACCATCAGTGAGTTGATGTCCAGACCGACACCCATCGTGTACATCGTCGCGACCAGGATCACGTTGGCGAGGTTGACCGGAACCAGCAGGACCAGCCCCGCGACCACCGAACGGTACGCGAACGAGCAGACGATCAGGATCACGATGTTGAGGAACGCCAGGATCCGCCACTCGTAGGCCGCGACGGTGTCGTTCATGGCCTGCTGCAGCGCGATCGTGCCGGTGCCCAGGCGCACCCTGAACGCATCGTGATCCAGGCCGACGCCATCGACGGCCTTGCGTGCGCTGGCCAGCGCGGCGTCGACGGTTTCCTGCTTGTTGTCCTTGTACCAGAGCGAAACCGTGGAGTTCTGCTGCTCGAAATCGACGACGTGCGAGAACGCCTTGGCGCTGCTGCCGAGCATGATCGCGGTGGCGGCGGCGCTGACCATTTCCTGCGTCGTGTCGATCGGCAGCCACTTCGGGTTGCCGCCGGCATAGAGACGGTTGCCCTCCATCAGGTAGTCCGCGAACGACAGCGTCGCCCGTGGCGGCGCCTCGCCCTCCTCTATATCGGCCTGCAGCGCCTGCATCGTGAAGATCGTGTCGGCCTGCCGCGCGACGCGACTCGGGTTCTTCGGATCCTTGGCCTCGAGCACGATCTCCAGCGTGTTCACGCCAGGGAAGTTGCGGTTGATGGCGGCCACCGCGGTATTGAACTCGGAGTCCTCCCACAGCAGGTTGCTGCCTTCGACCGGATTGCCGATCTTGATCTGCGACGAGCTATAGGCCGCCAGCGCGCCGACGATGACGATCACCACCGTCGTCACCCGCGCCGGCCCGCCGTAGGTCAGGCGCGCCAGCCCGGCCAGCACGCGTTTGATCGCCACGTGCACGCCGCCTTCACCGGTCTTGCCGATGATGCGGTCGATGTTCTTCGGCGGCGGCAGCACCGACAGCAGCAGCGGCGCCAGGATCACACCGGTCGGGATCAGCATCATCGCCCAGAAGCCGCAGAACAGCGCGAAACGCTCCATCGCCGGGATCGGCGCCATCGCGATCAGGAAGATGCCGGCAGCGTCGGTGACGATGCCGAGGATGCTCGGCGCCATCATCACGCTGGTGGTGATCTGCGCGGCCTTGACCCGGTCACCGACGTGGGCATAGACCTCGTAGTAGCGTTCGGCGAACTGCACGCAGTGACTGAAGGATCGCGCGACCAGCAGCAGCGGCACGATCATCAGCAGCGGCTCGATCGGCGAGCGAATCCAGCCGGCGAAGCCGAAGCCCCAGATCGCACAGACCGCGCTGGCGATCAGCGGCGTCAGGACGCCGGCGATGTTCTGCATGTAGACCACCAGCGCGAGGATCAGCGCGGTCAGCGTGACCGCGAAGATGCCGATCATCTGCGCCTCATACTGGTACACCCAGCCGGTCAGCGCCGGCTGCCCTGCGAGGTAGACGTCGTGGTGCTCGTCGCGCGCCGCCTCGACCAGGTCCTGCACGTAGTTGAAGGCCTCGCCGTAGTCGAGGCGCGATTCGATGAAGGTCGCGTTGATCAGCGTTGCCGAACCGTCACCGGAAACAAGGAAATTGCGGACCGCCGGGGAGCTTTCGACTCTTTCCCGGAAAACATCCAACTCTTCCTGGCTCTGCGGAACGTGGTCCTCCATCAGCGGCTTGATGTCGATGCCGAAGGGAGTGGCCTCCGCGTAGCGCGCCTTCTCGGTCGCGATCGACAGCACCTGGTCGTGGTCGACACCCGGAGCCAGATCGATGTCGCGGGTGAATTTCCAGACTTTCTGCAGGGTGTCGGTGTTGTAGATGTCACCGTCCTTGCGCTGGATCATCACCGTCATCGTCAGCGGATTGCCGAAGTTCGGGTGGTCCCTGAAGGTCTCGGCGAAGGGGTGCCCCTCTGGCAGCAGATCCGAAAAGATGGTCTGCAGCTTGACGTTGGGAATCCCCAACGCGAACAGCACGGTCAGCGCGATCATCACACCGGCGGTGATCCGCCGGTGGCCCAGTACCCAGCTTGCGATACGGAAACGGACGGAATGCATCTTAGGATGGCCTGCGGAAGTGTATTGAAAGGAAGGTCAGCCGGCGTGCGTCCGCCGATCGAGGAGATCCGATCGCGGCGCAGAGGTCCAAACGTGATTCGGCACCGCCACGGGGGCGTGCTCGGGGCGTGCGGCTGCCGCAATCGGCATATCCACATGTAGCGCAGCGGTCGTATGACTCACATGCAGCTCCTCTCGTCGCACGGGAACCTTCTATGTCGAAGTTCCCTGTAGTTATGGGCGAAGCGGACCTCGCCATTCGCACGTCTTCATTGGTGTATGACGTTGGCCGCAGTCTAGGAGCGCCCCGCAACCACCCACACCACACTTACGGGTAGTTTTCCGACATTGGCGCCGCCATCGACAACGCGGCGCCGGGGTTGGTACACGGGGCATTCCCAGCCCAAAGGCTGGGGCCCGGGCAGGATGCGGCGATTACGCTACACTCGACCCGAGGTCCGAATCGTTGCGCCGGTACCGGCGCATCGCACCGCAGCATCACAACATCGGCCCCAGTCGCTCACCGAACAGACAGGCTGGCCCAGGCGTTCGCCAGGGACGTTTGACGCCGGCCCGACATCCACCCTCGGCACAGTCATTGCTGTGCCTAAACACGGAATGCTGGAGACCTGACCGCCATGCGCAAGATTCGCAAGCTTCTGGTTGCCAACCGCTCCGAGATCGCGATTCGCGTGATGCGCGCAGCCGCCGAGCTCGGAATCCGGACCGTCGCGATCTACGCAAACGAAGACCGTTTCGCCCTGCACCGGTTCAAGGCCGACGAAAGCTACCGCGTCGGCGACGGCAAGCAGCCGATCGCCGCCTATCTCGACATCGACGACATCCTGCGCATCGCCCGCGAGGCCGGTGTCGACGCGATCCATCCCGGCTACGGCTTCCTGTCCGAGAACCCGGACTTCGCCGAAGCCTGCGAACGCGCCGGCATCGCCTTCATAGGCCCGAAACCCGAGGTCATGCGCACGCTCGGCAACAAGGTCTCGGCCCGCGAGGTCGCGATCCGCGCCGGGGTGCCGGTGATGCCCGCCACCGGCCCGCTGCCCCGTGATCTGGAGCAGATCAAGCAGCTCGCTGCCGGTGTCGGCTATCCGCTGATGCTCAAGGCCAGCTGGGGCGGCGGCGGTCGCGGCATGCGTGTGATCGAGTCCGAGGACGATCTGAGCAGCCAGGTCGAGGTGGCGCGGCGCGAGGCGGCGTCGGCGTTCGGCAACGACGAGGTCTATCTCGAAAAGCTGGTGCGCCACGCCCGCCATGTCGAGGTGCAGATCTTCGGCGACACCCACGGCAATCTGGTCCATCTGTTCGAGCGCGACTGCTCGGTGCAGCGCCGCAACCAGAAGGTGGTCGAGCGCGCCCCGGCGCCGTATCTCGACGCCGAAGGCCGGAGCGCACTGTGCGAGGCCGGCTTGAAGCTGGCCCGCGCGGTCGACTACACCCACGCCGGCACGGTCGAGTTCCTGATGGACGCCGACACCGGGGCGTTCTACTTCATCGAGGTCAACCCGCGCATCCAGGTCGAACACACAGTGACCGAGCAGGTCACCGGCGTCGACATCGTCAAGGGCCAGATCCGGGTCACTGAGGGCGCCCGCATCGGTACGCCGGAATGCGGCGTACCGGAGCAGGCGGACATCCGCCTCAACGGCTATGCCCTGCAATGCCGGGTGACCACCGAGGACCCCGAGAACAACTTCACGCCGGACTACGGCCGGCTCAGCGTCTACCGCAGCGCCGCCGGCTTCGGCGTGCGGCTCGACGCCGGCACCGCGTACTCGGGCGCGGTGATCACACCCTACTACGACTCGCTGCTGGTCAAGGTCACCACCTGGGGCGCGACCAACACCGACGCGATCCAGCGCATGGACCGCGCCCTGCGCGAGTTCCGCATCCGCGGACTGTCGAGCAACCTGCAGTTCCTCGAAAACGTCATCAACCATCCGGTGTTCCGCTCGGGCGAATGCATCACCCGTTTCATCGATTCGACGCCGGAGCTGTTCAAGTTCGCCAAGCGCCGCGACCGCGCGACGCGGCTGTTGCGCTTCATCGGCGAGGTCGTCGTCAACGGCAATCCGGAGATGAAGGGCCGCACCCCGCCGCCGCTGCCGCTGCCGGAACCGGTCTTTCCGTCGGCCGATCTCAGCGCGCCGATTCCGGACGGGACCCGTGACAAGCTGCGCGAGCTCGGCCCGGAGGGCTTCGCGGCGTGGATGCTCAAGCAGCCGCAGGTGCTGCTGACCGACACCACGATGCGCGACGCCCACCAGTCGCTGTTCGCGACCCGCATGCGCACGCGCGACATGCTGGAGATCGCGCCCTATTACGCGCGCATGATGCCGCAGCTGTTCTCGCTGGAATGCTGGGGCGGCGCGACCTTCGACGTGGCGATGCGCTTCCTCAAGGAGGATCCCTGGGAGCGCCTCGCGCAGCTGCGCGAGGCGGTGCCGAATATCCTGTTCCAGATGCTGCTGCGCGCATCCAACGCCGTCGGCTACACCAACTATCCCGACAACGTCGTGCGCTACTTCGTGCAGCAGGCGGCGGCCGGCGGCGTCGACGTGTTCCGCGTGTTCGACTCGCTGAACTGGGTCGAGAACATGCGCGTCGCCATCGACGCGGTGCGCGAGTCCGGCGCGCTGTGCGAGGCCGCGATCTGCTACACCGGCGACCTGTTCGACGACGCCCGCCCGAAGTACAGCCTCAAGTACTACGTCGACATGGCCAAGGCCCTGGAAAAGGCAGGCGCCCACGTCATCGGCATCAAGGACATGGCCGGTGTCTGCCGCCCGCGCGCGGCGCATGCGCTGGTCACCGCGCTGAAGCAGGAAGTCGGCCTGCCGATCCACTTCCACACCCATGACACCAGCGGCATCGCCGCCGCCAGCGTACTGGCCGCGATCGACGCCGGCGTCGACGCGGTCGACGGCGCGCTCGACTCGATGTCCGGCCTGACCTCGCAGCCGAACCTCGGCGCGATCGCCAGCGCGCTGGCCGGCGGCCAGCGCGATCCCGGAGTGTCCTTCGACAACCTGCAGGCGATCTCGCATTACTGGGAGGGTGTGCGCCGCTACTACCAGCCGTTCGAGGCCGACATCCGCTCCGGCACCTCGGACGTCTACCGCCACGAGATGCCCGGCGGCCAGTACACCAACCTGCGCGAACAGGCGCGCGCGCTGGGCCTCGAATCGCGCTGGCCCGAGGTGTCCAAGGCCTACGCGGCGGTCAACCAGCTGTTCGGCGACATCGTCAAGGTCACGCCGACCTCCAAGGTCGTCGGCGACATGGCGCTGTTCATGGTCGCCAACGATCTCGATGCCGAGGACGTGGTCGACCCCGAGCGCGAAATCGCGTTCCCGGAATCGGTGATCTCGCTGTTCAAGGGCGAGCTCGGCTACCCGCCGGACGGCTTCCCCGCCGCGCTCCAGGCCAAGGTACTCAAGGGCGCGACGCCGCTGCAGGGCCGGCCGGGTGCCTCACTGCCACCGACCGATCTGGACAAGACCCGCGAGGACGTCGAGAAGGCGATCGGGCGCAAGCTGGGCAGCAGCGACCTCGCATCCAGCCTGATGTACCCCAAGGTGTTCCGCGACTACGCCGAGCACCGCAGCCACTTCGGTGACGTGTCCGCGCTGCCGACGCCGGTGTTCTTCTACGGCATGCAGAAGGACCAGGAGGTCGCGGTCGACCTCGAACCGGGCAAAACGCTGCTGATCACGCTGCAGGGCCAGGCCGAAGTCCCCGAGGACGGCGAGATCAAGCTGTTCTTCGAACTCAACGGCCAGCCGCGCATGGTGCGCGTCCCCAAGGCCGGCGCCGCCGCCAAGGCCGAGAAGGCGAAAGCCGAGGACGGCAACCCCAGCCACGTCGGCGCACCGATGCCGGGCGCGATCTCCGCGGTCGCGGTCAAGCCCGGGCAGAAGGTCAAGAAGGGCGATCCGCTGCTGTCGATCGAGGCGATGAAGATGGAGACGCAGATCCGCGCCGAGGCCGACGCGACCATCCAGCAGGTGTTAGCGCGCCGCGGCGAAACCGTCAACGCCCACGATCTGCTGCTGGTGATCGAGCGCAGCTGAACCGCCGCGGATATTGCGTGCGATGCGCGGGCGCCGGGCGGGCGCCCGCGTGCTGTGGGCCGGTTCAGCCGGCGGTAGCTTCGCTCAGTCGCTGGATCGACTTGTTGTTGGCGCAGAAGCCGTAATCGTCGGCACGCGCATACCCCTGCAGAACGGCCTCACAGCGCGCCTTGCTGTCGCAGTTACGGCAGGCGGTGGTGGCGACGTGACGTTCCATGAAGCCGAGGTTCGACACATAGGCACGCAGGCTCAGACCGCGCGTCTCCAGCATCCGCCGCAGCGGCATCGGCGTGATCTCGCGGATCGCGCGGCGAACATCGGCAAAGCGCCACAGTGCCCGATGCACCGGTACCGCGTACATGAACACGACCTGCAACAGACCCATCATCATCGCAAGCACGATCAGGTCGGTGACCAAGAGGCGGATTTCAGCGGCGGACATCCTGGGATACTCCGGAAAGAATGGATTGAAACGGTCCGGGCCTGGCGTCCCGGTGTTCGACGGGCCGCCTTTACAGCGGCCCGCCTTGTGTCATCGTATCGGTGCGGATCGGCGGCGCGACGCCGTGCTGCGGCAGCCTCACATCGCCTTGACGCGCGCGATCTGATCGCGGTTGAAGCAGAACTCGTAGTCGCCGGCCTTCTCGCGCCCGCACAGCACTTCTTCGCAGTGCGCCTTGTTCGGGCAGGCACGGCAGCGCGTCACCAGCCCCTGCATCTCTTCCCAGGACAGCGTTCCGCGCACCTGGGCCACCGGCACGTGGCGGAAGCCCAGCATGCGCCCCAGCGGCAGGGTCATCATTTCCTGGAAGATGCGCTGCTTGCGCACGTGCTGGTGCAGCTCGCGCGACGCCAGGGGAATGACATCGACTCCCATGGTCAGCAACAGCGCGATCACCAGGAAGACGGTGATGGACAGGGTCAGCAACTGAATCGGTTCATTCATGGTCATAGCGAACTCCGGGACTTCGATGCGCCTGCCGCAGCCGCCGCGGACGCCTGCAAGCTCGCGTCCCGCGCCCGGCTGCTGCAACGCAACATCCGACATTGCTAATGAAAGCCGATCCGCACCCGGCGGGGCACTGATCCAGATCACTGAAAGACGCCGCCACAACCGCCCGTCGGCGGGGCCATGCCGGCTACGGGGCCTGCTACCGAACCTGCTATCGGATCTTGAAGCCGATCGGCTGGTCGATCGCGAAGCGCCCGCGCCCGACCAGATACTTGGCCGGCAGCGGCGGGAACCGGCCGACCCGTTCGACCACCGCCCGGGCTTCCTCGTCGAGCATCGGGAAGCCGGTCCCGCGCAGGAGTTCGGCCCCCAGCAGCTCGCCGTCCCGGGACAGATGGATCCGCACGGTCGCGGTGCCCTGCTGCCCCGCGCCATAGGCCTTGCGCGGATAGCGGCGATGCTCGGCCAGCAGGCGCTTGACCTGCCACAGATAGGCCCAGGGCAGTTCGTCGACCTGGCCCTGGGTGGCGGTCTGCTGCGACACCGCCTCGCCAGCAGCCTCGAGCGCGTCCGGATCGCCCTGTGACGCCGCCGCCTCCCGGGCATCGGCGGCCGGCGCCTCGCGCAGGTCCGTCTCGTCCCGGGCGTTCTCGGCGCCGGTACGGGCGACGCTGGTCTCTGCCTCCGGCCGGGCCTCGCGCCGGGGCTCGGCGTCGGCCGCGGGCTTGTCCACCGCCGCCGGCGCATCCGGGATTTCCACGGCCCGGGTCCGCGACGCCGACGTCGCGGCCGTGCGAGCGTCGGCCTCCTGCCGCAGTTCGGGCGTCTGCTCGCCGGCTTGGAGCTGTGCCTCGGTCGGCGCGCTGGGCGCCGGCGCCATCGCCGCCGTCATCGGCGCCTGCTGTGGGGGATGGTCGGACGGCGCTTCGGCGGACGCGGGGGACTGGGTCAGATCCTGACCCTGCAGATTGACGATCATGATCGTCTGCGACGTGGCGTCCGAGGCCTCCCGTACGGCATTGAAGGCCACGCCCATCAGCAGCAACAGCAGCAGATGCACCACGATCGACTGCGCGGCCGCCCGCCACGCAACCCAACGGTGCATTCCGGAACGGCGTGGCGCATGCGCGGGCATCCGCGCCGGCGCGATCGGTGCATCGCGCCGCGGGGAGGCAACTGTATTGAGGGCGCCACTGGCGCCTGCGACCGCCAACTCCATGACCGCGCTCGGCTCTCCGCCGGATCGTGCAAACGCGACTATCTGAAGCGCGATCCGTGCCAGCCGTCCCGGCGCGGCCGCTCAGTCCGGCGTCGCGGCGGCGCCATCCGCACCGCGCCAGCCCGCCGCCGCCATCTTCCGGCGCATGTAGGCCAGCTGGGTCATCAGCGGCAGATCCTTGGGACAGACGTCGTCGCAGCCGAGCAGGGTCATGCAGCCGAACACACCGTCGTCGTCGCCGATCAGGTCGTAGAAATCGCCGTCGTCGCGCAGGTCGCGCGGGTCCAGCCGGAAACGCGCCAGCTTGTTGATCGCCACCGCGCCGACAAAGTCCTCGCGCATGCGCGCGGTGCCGCAGGCGGCGACGCAGCAGCCGCATTCGATGCAACGGTCGAGTTCGTAGATCGCCTCGGCCTGCTCCGGTTCCATCCGCGCCTCGGCGCGATCGAGGTCGGCACCCTGTGCCGCCTGCTGAGCATGCACCCAGGTCTCGACGCGTTCGGACATCGCGCGCATCCACTTGCCGGTGTTCACCGACAGGTCGCCGATCAGCTCGAACACCGGCAGCGGCGCCAGCGCGATCTGCGCCGGCAGCTGGGTCGTCAGCGTCCGGCAGGCCAGGCCAGGCCGGCCGTTGATGACCATCGCACAGCTGCCGCAGATGCCGGCGCGGCAGACGAAGTCGAACTGCAGCGACGGGTCCTGGGTCTCGCGGATCTCGTTGAGGGCGATGAACAGGGTCATGCCGTCGGCCTCGTCGAGCTCGTAGGTCTGCAGGCGCGGCGCCCGCTCCGGCTCGGCCGGGTTATAGCGCAGCACGCTGATGCGCAGGCGTCGGGGCGGCTGCGTCTCGGCGGGAATGTCCGCAGCGGCGTCGTTCATGGCAGCGGCTCGTCGATCCGTTCGTTGGGGCCGCGGTAGCGCGGCGGCAGTTGCTGCCGGAACGGCAGCAGCGCGTCCTGCAGCGCGGCACGGTCACCCTCGCCGCAGGCGGCGCGCAGCGCGTCAACCTGGCGCTGCCGGACCGCCGTGTCGGGATGCTCGATCTGGTTGCGGGCCCCGTAGCCGCGCCAGCCCGGCGGCAGCTCCATGCGCAGCACGTCGAGGTCCTCGTAACTCAGTGTCGGCAGTGTGTCGTCGTCGTTCCGCCAGCTCGCCAGCGTGCGCTTGAGCCACTGCGCGTCGTCGCGGCGCGGATAATCCGCCCGGAAATGCGCGCCGCGGCTCTCGGTCCGCATCAGCGCGCCGTAGGCCACGCATTGCGCCAGCTTGAGCATGCGCTGCACGCGGTACGCGACCACCAGCTCCGGATTGGCGCCCGGCGCCGAGCTGCGCAGGCCGATGTTGCGGCTGCGCCGGATCAGCTCCTGCAGCTCCTCGACCGCCGCCGCCAGCGGCGCGGCGTCGCGGAAGATGCCGACCTTCTCGGTCATGATCGCCTGCATCCGCAGCTTCAGCGCCTGCGCGTCCTCGCTGCCGCCACCGTCGATCAGCTGCTGCAGCCGCGCCTGCTCCCGCTGCCAGAAGTCGCGGACCAGCCCGGTGGACACGTCCAGCTCGTGGCGGTCGCAGTAGTCGGCAACGCTCTCGCCGACGATCATGCCGGCAACCACCGTCTCCGCCACCGAATTGCCGCCGAGGCGGTTGAATCCGTGCAGATCCCAGCACGCCGCCTCCCCGGCCGCGAACAGCCCCGCGAGACTGCGGCTCTCGCCGCTGGGCCAGGTGCGGATGCCGCCCATGGTGTAGTGCTGCGCCGGACGCACCGGGATCCAGTCCTTCACCGGGTCGATGCCGAGGAAGTACTGGCAGATCTCCTTGACCTCGCGCAGGTTGTGCTCGATGTGATGCTGGCCGAGCAGGGTGATGTCCAGCCACAGATGCTCGCCGAAGCGCGACCGTGCACCCTTGCCGGCGAGGATGTGTTCCTCCATGCGCCGCGATACCACGTCACGGGAGGCCAGCTCCTTCTTCTCCGGCTCGTAGTCCGGCATGAAGCGATGCCCGTCGCCGTCACGCAGCAGGCCGCCGTCGCCGCGGCAACCCTCGGTCACCAGGATGCCGGCGGGGAAGATCCCGGTCGGATGGAACTGCACCGCCTCCATGTTGCCGAGCGCGGCGACCCCGGTCTCCAGCGCGATGGCGTGACCGATGCCCTCGTTGATCACCGCGTTGGTGGTCACGCGATACAGACGGCCGGCGCCACCGCTGGCGACGACCGTCGCCTTGGCCACGTACGCGACCAGCTCGCCAGTGATCAGGTCACGCGCGATCGCGCCGTGGCAGCGTCCGCCGTCGTGGATCAGCGACAGCGCCTCGGTGCGCTCGTGTACCGGAATGCGGCTGGCGATGACCTGGTCGCTGACCGCGTACAGCATCGCGTGGCCGGTGCCGTCCGAGACGTAGCAGGTCCGCCATTTCTTGGTGCCGCCGAAATTGCGCTGCGCGATCAGGCCGTGGGCTTCGTCGCGCTCGGTCAGGGTGACGTGCTCGCCGTTGATCACCGCTTCGCGGTCGCCTCGCCGCACCCGGCTCCACGGCACCCCCCACGCGGCGAGCTCGCGCACCGCCTTGGGCGCGGTATGGGTGAACATGCGCACGACATCCTGATCGGCGCCCCAGTCGCTGCCGCGCACGGTGTCGCCGAAGTGGACGTCCTCGTTGTCACCGTGTCCCTGGATCACGTTGGCGAGACTGGCCTGCATGCCGCCCTGCGCGGCGGCCGAATGCGAGCGCTTCGGCGGAACCAGCGACAGGATCGTGACCTCGTGGCCCCGCCGGCGTGCGGCGATGCCGACCCGCAGCCCGGCCAGGCCGCCGCCGATCACGAGCACATCGGTGTGGACGATCCTCACGGCTGCTCCGGCGCGGCGACCGATGCCGGCACGTAGCGCTCGCCGACCCGGTCACGGTGTTCGTAGCCGATGCGCAGGTAGGTCGCCAGTGACAGCAGTCCGAGCGCCAGCATCACGGCGGTGATCCCGCCGAACAGCACGCGCAGCCGGTGCCGTGTCCGCGCACCGTCACCCCCGCCAAGCAAGCCCCATTTCAGCGCGGCGCGGTACACGCCGATGCCGGCGTGCAGCTGTACGCTGAACGCCAGCAGCAGATACAACGGCCACCACGCGCCACTCCAGACATCGTCGCCCGAGGCATAGGGTCCGATCGCGGCGGGCTGCGTCAGCATCTTGTAGAGATGCGGCGACGCCAGGAAGAACATCGCGAATCCGGTCACCACCTGCCACCACCACAGATGCGTGTCGGCATGCCGCATCGCCTGGCGATGCTCGCGGAACGCACGGTACTGCCGGTAGCTGGCCGGGAACTTGCGCAGCGCCAGCAGCGCATGCACCAGCAGCAGCGCCCAAATCACTGCCACGGCGATCGACACCAGCACCGGCAACGGCCGGCCCAGAATGAAGTAGCCCTCGAACATGCGCGTGACCGTCCACATCGCATCCTTGCTGATCAGGATCGACGAGACGAACAGGGTGTGCCCCCATATGAACAGGGCCAGTGCGAGTCCGCTGAGGGTCTGTGTCACATCGAGCCGGGCCGGCAGGCGGCTGCGGCGCAACCGCGACACGGCTCGCCTGCCTCCCGCCATCGGCTCTGCTGACTGCATGCTGGCCCCCGCCTGAGCGCACTTGCCGTCGGCCTGATCCCCCGCCGGGGCGGCCGATCCGGATTTCATTTGTCCTTAGGCTAACGTGTCGGCGCGCCGGCCGGAACTACGGATACTACGTGCGAATCCGCGCAAGGACGCCGCCGTGGCGTGATCAGCCGTCGACGCGGCTCTCGCGCCGCGCCGAGCCCTGCTCGAAGCGGCGGCGCTCGTCCGGGGTCTGCGGCTGCAGCGGCGGCACCGGCTGCGGCTCGCCGTCCTCGCTGACCGCGACCATCGTGAAGAAGCAGCTGTTGGCGTGGCGGACGACACCCTTGCGGATGTCCTCGGCGATGACCTTGATCCCGACTTCCATCGACGTGCGTCCGGTGTAGTTCACCGACGCCAGGAAGGTCACCAGCTCGCCGACGTGCACCGGCTGGCGGAACATCACCCGATCCACCGACAGCGTGACCACATAGCTGTTCGCGTAGCGGCTAGCGCAGGCATAGGCCACCTGGTCGAGCAGCTTGAGAATATGCCCGCCATGGATGTTGCCGGAGAAATTCACCATGTCCGGCGTCATCAGCACCGTCATCGTCAGTTGATGCCTGGGCAGGTCCATTCCCGTTCCTGGAGTTCGCATGTGTGCCCCGCGGCAAGCAATTAAGGCGCCAACATCGCGGCTCTACAGGCTCAGCCGCCGGATGTCGCCGATGAGCTGGCACAGGTGGACGATGAAGCGCGCGGCGTAGGCGCCGTCGATCACGCGATGGTCGTAGGACAACGACAGCGGACACATCAGCCGCGGCTGGAAGGCCTGTCCGTCCCACACCGGCTGCATCCGCGCCTTGGACACACCGAGGATGCCGACCTCCGGCGCGTTGACAATCGGCGTGAAATGCGACCCGCCGATGCCGCCGAGACTGGAGATCGAGAAGCACCCGCCCTGCATCTCGTCGGGCTTGAGCTTGCCGTCGCGCGCCTTCTTCGCCAGCGCCGCCGATTCCTCCGCGAGCTGCGCGATACCCTTGTTCCAGACGTCCCTGATCACCGGCACCACCAGGCCGTTGGGCGTGTCGGCGGCGAAGCCGATGTTGCAGTAGCCCTTCATGATCAGGCTCTCGCCGTCCGGCGCCAGCGAGGCGTTGAATTCCGGATAGGTCTTCATCGCCATGGCCACGGCCTTGACCAGGAACGGCAGCAGCGTCAGCTTCGGACCGCCGCCCGCGACCAGCTCCTGCGACATCGACTTGCGGAAGGATTCGAGCTCGGTGATGTCGGCGTCGTCGGTCTGCGTCACATGCGGCACGTTGACCCATGAGCGATGCAGGAACTGCGCGGAGAGCTTGCGGATGCGCGCCAGCGGCTTGGTCTCGACCGGCCCGAACCTGGAGAAGTCCACCGGCGGGATCGGCGGAATGCCGGAGCCGCCCGCGGGCGCCGCGGCAGTAGCGGCGGGCTGCGCCATGCGCTGCTTGACGAAGGCCTGCACATCCTCGATGACGATGCGACCGCGCGCGCCGGTCCCCTTGACCTGCGACAGGTCCACGCCGAGCTCGCGCGCGAACTTGCGGGTCGCGGGCCCGGCGTAGGGCACCTGTTCCGGCGACGACGGCGCCTGCGGCGGTGGCACCGGTTCGGCGTCCACCAGCGGCGGCGTTCCGGGCTTGGGCCAGGATGCGCCAGCCTCGGCGCTGGCGTCGGCCGCGGCCTCCGGCGGCGGCGGCGCGGGCGCTGCGCTCGGGGCATCGGCCGCGTCTGCGGCGCCCTCCAGCGTGCAGATCGCATCGCCTTCGGAGACCTTGTCGCCGACCTTGAGCTTCAGATCGCGGACGATGCCGGCGCCGGGCGACGGCACTTCCATCGTCGCCTTGTCGGATTCCAGCACGATCAGCGGCTGTTCGGCCTCGACGGTCTCGCCGTCGGCCACCAGCACCTCGATCACCGGCACCCCTTCGTAGTTGCCGATGTCCGGAACCTTCACCGTCTGCGCCCCACCGCCGCCGGCGGGACGGGCTGACGTTGGCGCGGGTGCCGATTCGGCCGCGGCCTGGGCCTGCGGCTCCGCAGCGAGCGCGGCGGGTGACGGCGCGGCAGTCGCGGCCGGTGCCGCCTCGGGCGCGGCAGCGTCGTCGGCCGCTGCCTCCAGCGCGCAGATCAGGTCCCCTTCGGACAGCTTGTCGCCGACCTTGACCTTGAATCCGCGGACCACGCCGGCGGCCGGCGACGGCACTTCCATCGTCGCCTTGTCGGACTCCAGCACCAGCAGCGGCTGTTCGGCCTCGACGGTCTCACCGTCGGCCACCAGCACCTCGATCACCGGCACCCCTTCGTAGTTGCCGATGTCCGGAACCTTCACCTCGATCGTGTTGGTCATGAGTGTCCTGTTCCGTGAATATGTTGATGAAGCCGCCGAGGATTTTTGGTGTCCGTCAAGGCACGCCGACGAGCCATGGCGGGACCATGGCGGGGAGGCGCAACGCTGGCGGGCGCAAAAAAGCCCGTCGGACTCGCGACGATGTTCGCGTAACGGGTCACGTCAGCACTTCCACGGGGCGGCGCGATCCGGCTTGATGCCATAGATCTTGATCGCCTGCGAAACGAGTTCCGGCGAGCACTGCTTCTGCTCGGCCAGCGCCGCCAGCGCCTGCACCACGATCCAGCGGCGATCGATGCCGAAGAAGTCGCGCAGCGCCGGCCGGTTGTCGGAGCGCCCGAAGCCGTCGGTGCCGAGCACGTAGTACGGCAAGGGCACATAGGGCCGGATCTGCTCGGCGTAGGCACGGACCCAGTCGCTGCTGGCGATCACCGGGCCGGTCATGCCGCCGAGGCACTCGGCCACATAGTTCCGGCGCGGCGTCTCGGTCGGATGCAGCAGGTTCCAGCGCGCGGTTTCCTGGCCGTCACGCGCCAGCTCGGTGAAGCTCGGCACGCTCCAGATGTCGGAGGTCACGTCCCATTCGGCCTTGAGCAGGTCGGCCGCGGCGATGACCTCCTGCAGGATCGCGCCCGAGCCGATCAGCTGCACGTGCGCCTTGACCGGCTGCTCTTCGGAACGCAGCAGGTACATGCCCTTGACGATACCGTTCTCGACACCCGCCGGCATCTCCGGGTGCGCGTAGTTTTCGTTGTACACCGACAGGTAGTAGTAGACGTCCTTGTGGTCGACGTACATCTCCTTCATGCCGTGCTGGATGATCACCGCCAGTTCATAGGCGAAGGCCGGATCATAGCTGCGGCAGTTCGGGATGGTGCTGCTGATCAGGTGGCTGTGCCCGTCCTCGTGCTGCAAACCCTCGCCGTTGAGCGTGGTACGGCCGGCGGTGGCGCCGAGCAGAAAGCCACGCGAGCGCATGTCGCCCGCGGCCCAGCACAGGTCGCCGACGCGCTGGAAGCCGAACATCGAATAGAAGATGTAGAACGGGATCAGGCTCACGCCATGGTTGGCGTAGGCCGTCGCCGCGGCGACCCAGCTCGACATCGCGCCGGCCTCGGTGATGCCCTCCTCGAGAATCTGGCCCTTGATGTCTTCCTTGTAGAACGCGAGCTGGTCGGCGTCCTCCGGCTTGTACTTCTGGCCCACCACCGAATAGATGCCGAGCGAACGGAACATCGCCTCCATGCCGAAGGTACGCGCCTCGTCCGGCACGATCGGCACCACGCGCTTGCCGATGGCCTTGTCGCGACACAGCGACTGCAGCATCTGCACGAATGCCATCGTCGTGCTGATCTCGCGCTCGCCGGTGCCGCTCAGCAGCTTCTCGAACGCGGACAGCGGCGGAATCTCCAGCGCCTCGTTGACCGGGCGCCGTGCCGGCAGCGGCCCGCCCAGCTCCTTGCGGCGATCCTTGAGGTACTGGATCTCGGGCGAATCCTCCGGCGGCCGGTAGAACGGCGTGTCGGCGATCTCCTCGTCCGAGATCGGAATCTCGAAACGGTCGCGGAAGGCCTTGAGCGCGTCCTCGCCCATCTTCTTCTGCTGATGGGTGATGTTCTGGCCTTCGCCGGCCTCGCCCATGCCGTAGCCCTTGACCGTCTTGGCCAGGATCACCGTCGGCGAGCCGGTGTGCTTGGTCGCCGCCGCGTACGCCGCGTAGATCTTGTGCGGATCGTGCCCGCCCCGGTTCAGCCGCGCGATGTCCTCGTCGGACATCGTGCTGACCAGGCGTTCCAGTTCCGGATACTTGCCGAAGAAATGCTCGCGCGTGTACTTGCCACCCTTGGCCTTGTAGTTCTGGTACTCGCCGTCCACCGTCTCGTTGAACGCCTGGATCAGCTTGCCGGACGTGTCCTGCGCGATCAGCGGATCCCACAGCGACCCCCAGATCAGCTTGATCACGTTCCAGCCGGCGCCGCGGAAGGTGCCCTCGAGTTCCTGGATGATCTTGCCGTTGCCGCGTACCGGTCCGTCGAGGCGCTGCAGGTTGCAATTGACCACGAAGATCAGGTTGTCGAGCTTCTCGCGCGAGGCGATGTCGATCGCGCCGAGTGATTCCGGCTCGTCCATCTCGCCGTCGCCGCAGAAGCACCAGACCTTGCGCCCGGCGGTCTTGGCCAGACCGCGGTTCTCCAGGTACTTCATCAGGCGCGCCTGGTAGATCGCCTGGATCGGGCCCAGCCCCATCGACACCGTCGCGAACTGCCAGAAATCCGGCAGCAGCCACGGATGCGGATAGCTCGGCAGGCCCGGCTGCAGCGCCTCCATGCGGAAGCGCATCATCTGCGCCTCGGTCAGGCGACCTTCGAGAAACGCGCGGGCGTAGATGCCCGGCGTGACGTGACCCTGGATATAGACCAGATCCTGCCCCTGCGGGTGGTCCACGCCCTTCCAGAAGTGATTGAAGCCGACGTCGTACAGCGTCGCCGACGACGCGAAGCTGGCGATGTGCCCGCCGATGCCGGCGTGCTCGCGGTTGGCGGCGACCACTGTCGCCATCGCATTCCAGCGCACCATCGAGCGGATGCGCCATTCGATCGCGTGATCGCCCGGCGAGCGCTCCTCCAGATGCGGCGGAATCGTGTTGATGTACGCGGTGTTGGCCGAATGCGGAATGAAGGTGCCGCTGCGCCGCGCCGACTCGGTCAGCGCCTCCAGCAGGTAATGCGCGCGCTCGGGGCCTTCGCGCTCGAGCACCGCCTTGAGCGCGTCGAGCCATTCGGCGGTTTCGGTCGGATCGGTATCCGGGGTGTTCAGGTGTTGCATGCGGTCTCCTCGCACCGGCGGCGCGCACGAAGCGCGATCGGTTTCGGACCAATGTAGACGTGCCCCATATATATGTCCAATATATGGAAAATACGTTATCCATATTTATGAGATATGTGACATGGAGCTGCGGCACCTGCGCTATTTCCTCGCCGTGGCCGAGGAATTGCACTTCACTCGCGCGGCCGAACGCCTCGGCATCGGCCAGCCGCCGCTGTCACAGCAGATCCAGGCGCTGGAGCGGGAACTCGGAACCGAACTGTTCAGGCGCCTGCCGCGCGGCGTCGCGCTGACCGACGCCGGTCGCATTTTTCTCGACGATGCCCGCGCCATCCTCAAGGACGTGCAGCGCGCCACCGACCGCGTGCAGCGCGTCGCCCGCGGCGAGCTCGGCCGCATCCGCGTCGGCATGATCAACTCGGCGCCGTTCCACCCGTTCATCCCCAACGTCATCCGCGAGTTCCGTCGCCGCTATCCCGGCGTCGCGCTGACCCTGCAGGAGAACAGCACGCCGCTGCTCGCCGACGCGCTGCAGAACGACCAGGTCGACATCGCCTTCGTGCGCCCGCTGATCGGCGACAGCGGCGGCCTGCTGACCCGGCACCTGTTCGACGAGGAGGTCGTCATCGCACTGCCCAGCGGGCACGCGCTGGCACGCCGGCGCAGCCTGCCGCTACTGGCGCTGTCGCTGGAACCCTTCGTGCTGTTCCCGCGCTCGGTCGGATCCGGCCTCTACGACGAGATCATCGCCACCTGCCGCAAGGTCGGGTTCAGTCCGCGCATCGTCCAGGAGACCCTGCAGGTCACGTCCATCGTCAACCTCGTCGCCGCCGGACTCGGCGTCTCGCTGGTGCCGGCATCAATGCAGCAGGTCCATACCGACGGCGTCACCTACCGCCGCATCAGCGGGCCGCGCCCCAAGGCGCGCATGAGCCTCATCCACCGCGAGGACCCGGACCCGACCTCGCCGGTCAGCAACATGATCCGGCTCGCCGCCCAGATGGTGCGCGGCACCGCCGCCGCACGCGCAGGCACATAGGCCGTCACCGGGTGCGGCGCGTCACAGCCAGCTCCGCCACACCCGGTTAGGCTGCGCCGAATCGAGACCAGAAGTCCCGCCAGTGACCCAGCGCCACCTGATCGTCCTCGGCATCCTGACCCTGCTCGTCCCGCTGGTGTGGCTGGCGGACCGGCACCTGCTCGCTCACAAGGGCGGCTTCTTCCCGGTGGACTTCAGCGGCGTGCTGATCGGCGCCTACGGCATCTGGCTGGCGCTGCACATCGCGCTCAGCAGCCTGTGGGTCGCCCGCGTGCAGCCGGAACGGCTCGTCGCCGCCCATCTGGGTTCCGGCCTCGTCGCCGCGGCGCTGCTGATCGCCGGCACCCTCGCCTACGCCTGGATCGACCACCTGCGCTCCGCGCGCAACCACGCCGCACGCATGGAGCAGCGCGCCGCCCTCCATGACCGGATCGAACTGCTGCGCTGGTGGTACATCCCGGATGCCGGGCGCCCGCAGGCGATTCACGCTCGGGTCCGCCTACGCCAGCCCGGCCGCTTCGCCGCCCATGCCGAAGGCCGCAGCGGCGAACCGGACGACGTGCAGGTCTTCGCCGGCGAACTCGACACCCAGCTCCAGATCCCCGAGCCCGGCATCGTCGACTGCGTGCTGCCGCTGACCTACTACGCCGACCGCACGGCGACCGACATCTCGCTGCGCTTCTACCTGTTCGAAAAACCCACCGGCCCCGGCGCCGCCGACCTCAGCAAGACCTACCTGGCCAGGCCGACGACCCGCGACGACGGCCGGACGTTCTACGCCCCGCTGCCCGAGCCATCCGCGCCCTGAAGGCACCATTCGCCCCGCACGCTTGCCCGCCACGGACATCCGGCGTGTAATGCAGAAAAGCGCCGATACTGTGCTTCGTAGTTGACCCTGCGAAGCACAGCACATACGTCATAGGCGCCGGGAGGTTTGGTGGCAGCAAGGCCATACATCTGTTCGACTTCGAACTCATTTCCGAGTAGGGCCGCATACGCACCTTCCCGGCGCGGGCGCACCGTCTTCACGGGCTGTCCATCATTGTTTATTTTGAACTCGCGTTGGGCGCTGTGAGAACGCCAACAAGTATCCTCTGCTTCCTTCTCACCGCTTGTGTGAGCGCATGCGCTTGTACCGCCCCACTACATGACTCCGCTGATATCGAGCAGCAAATCAGGATGCATTTCCAACTTGGCCAAACACTTGCGTCAGCCAAGACCGTTCTATCCAAATATTACCCTGAGCATTCCGTACTCCCACCATCTCAATGCAGCAAACCAGGTGATTCAAGCGGCCCGAACACTGGCTACTGTGCATTGGGCCTAGTGACACTAGGCCACACATGGTGTGGCGTGTCACAGGCAATTCTCTTCCGCCTGGAATTCGATAACGCCGGCCGCCTAATTAGGGTTGCGACAGAAATCGAGCAGTCCTTTATATGACCCTCCACGCGTCTAACGCATTCGCTTACTAGTTCGGCGCTATGTAACCACAGTGTTCAAACCCGCATAAAGCGGCCGACGCCTCACAGCATTGTCAACTCAAATGCACCAACTCTCGGAAGGGCGGGGGAATGTGTTTCGACACTCAAACTCAATCACAGCGAGAGTGCGCGCCAGAAAATTCAAACTATCAGTCAATCACGTCGCGCGCTCGCACATGAGCAGCCGGCTGAAATCACCGGGCCATGAGGCATAACCGCGGACGCGGACAACGCCGCGCACATCCCCCTCCGCGGATGCACTGAGGTTCGGCGCACCGGCATCGCGGTGCCGGCGCCCGGTATGCTGTGCGCCTCCATGCCTGCACCGTCCCATATCTCCGCCACGCGCCTGGTCATGCTCACCGGCGCGACCATGCTGGCGTTCGCGGCGAATTCGCTGCTGTGTCGAGAGGCGTTGGCCTCGGGCAGCATCGTCCCGGCCAGCTTCACGCTGCTGCGCATCGCATCCGGCGCCGTGGTGCTCGGGCTGCTTGCGGCCCATCGGACCCGATCCTTTCGCGTTGGCGGCGGCTGGCGTGCCGCGGCGGCGCTGTTCGCATACGCGGCGGCGTTTTCGTTTGCCTACACCCATCTCAGTGCCGGCACCGGGGCATTGCTGCTGTTCGGCGCCGTTCAGACCACGATGATCGTCTGGGGCCTGTGGTCGGGCGAACGCATCAACGCACCGCAGCTGGCGGGGGTGCTAACCGCGGGGGCCGGACTGGTCTGGCTGCTGCTGCCGGGCGTGACCGCGCCACCCGTGGGTGATGCCGCGCTGATGCTCGGCGCGGGAGGTGCTTGGGGGGTCTATTCGCTGCTGGGCCGCGGGAGCCGGCAACCGACGGTGGCGACCGCGGGCAACTTCATCCGCGCGGTGCCGATGGCCGTGCTCGCATACCTGTTATTCGGCCAGGCGGAACGCAGCAGCGGCGCCGGCCTCGCCTATGCCGTGGCGTCGGGCGCGCTCGCATCCGGCATGGGATACGCGCTCTGGTATTCGGTGCTGCCGGCGCTCAAGGCCACCACCGCCGCCACCGTTCAGCTCAGCGTACCGGTGATCGCGGTGCTCGGCGGCTTCGTCCTGCTGGGCGAACCCGTCACCTCACGACTGCTCGTTGCCGCCGTCGCCGTGATCGGCGGCATCGCCGCGTTCGTCATGTGCAGGAACCGCGAACCCGCCGCCTGAGCCCGCGTAGGGCGGATCATTGATCCGCCTGTCGCGATGACAGTCCGGATGTCATGCTGAACCCATGCCTCGATACGCTCGCGCATGGGTGCCCGGTGGCACCTTCTTCTTCACCGTTGCCTTGCTGGAGCGACACAGACATCTGCTGACTGAGCACATCGATGCATTGCGATCAGCATTCAGGACCGTCAGGCATCAGCGTCCCTTCACAATCGATGCCATCGTGATCCTGCCGGACCACTTCCATACCATCTGGACCTTGCCTCCGGGCGACGCTGATTTCTCCACGCGGATGCGGCTGATCAAGGCTGCATTCAGCCGGTCGATTCCGCGAACGGAGCGCCTGTCCCAACGTCGCGCGGTCAAGGGTGAGCGCGGCGTCTGGCAGCGCCGCTTCTGGGAGCACGTGATTCGCAGCGAACAAGACTGGTGCCGGCATGTCGACTACATCCATTACAACCCAGTCAAACATGGCCACGTCCGCCATGTACGGAACTGGCCACATTCGACATTCCATCGCTATGTCCGTTTAGGGGTATATCCGATCGACTGGGGTGGAATGTCAGATCTCAAACTTGATCATCTGGAATGACGCGACCGGCGGATTACGCTGCGCTAATCCGCCCTACAGCACTACGGCACTGTGATTTCGGTAACTACTGCATCCACACCGGCATCCGCCGCGGGCCCCAGGTGCCGGCGGGGCCGTCGAACACGCCGGGGATGCGGTGGCCGCAGTGCGTGCAGCTGCCGTCGTCGGTGAGGCCGTATTCGCCGATGCTGTAGGCGTCGCGCTCGATCACCCGCACCTGGCAGTGCGGGCAATAGGTGCTGCCGCCTTCGCGGTCGTGCACGTTGCCGGTGTAGACGTAGTTGAGCCCGTGATCAAGCGCAATCTTGCGGGCACGGGCAAGCGTCGATCCCGGGGTCGGCGCCGCATCGCGCATCTTGTAGTCGGGATGGAAGGCGGTGAAGTGCAGCGGCACGTCGGGCCCGAGCTGGTCGGCGATCCAGCGGCACTGGCTTTCAAGCTCGGCGTCGCTGTCGTTCTGCCCCGGGATCAGCAGGGTGGTGATCTCGAGCCAGACGTCGGTGTCGTGCCGGAGGTACAGCAGGGTGTCGAGCACGGCGCCGAGTTCGGCACCGCAGACGTGCTTGTAGAAACGTTCGTTGAAGGCCTTGAGGTCGACGTTCGCGGCGTCCATGTGCGCGTAGAACTCGCGGCGCGCGTCCGGGCTGACGTAACCGGCGGTGACGGCGACCGGACGGATGCCGAGCTCGCGCGCGGCGTCGGCGCAGTCCACCGCGTACTCGAGAAAGATCACCGGATCGTTGTAGGTGAAGGCGATGCTGCGGCAGCCAAGACGCTGGGCGGTCTGCGCGAGCTGCTCGGGCGCGGCATGGCCGGACAGCAGATCGGTCTCGCGCGCCTTGGAGATGTCCCAGTTCTGGCAGAACTTGCAGGCAAGGTTGCAGCCGGCGGTGCCGAAAGACAGCACGCTGGATCCGGGGAGGAAGTGATTCAGCGGCTTCTTCTCGATCGGATCGACGCAGAAACCGCTGGAGCGGCCATAGGAGTACAGCCACATCTGATCCTGCTCGCGGCCGCGCACGAAGCACAACCCGCGCTGGCCTTCGTGCAGTCGGCATTCGCGCGGGCAAAGGTCACACTGCAGGCGGCCGTCGGGTAACAGCTGCCAGTAGCGGCCGGGTACCGTATTGACGTCCATGTGCCATTGATGGGGCCGAATCCTTGCATTTCAAGGAAGCGCACCCCATTTTCCGGGTCATGGAGACCCGCACGCCCGCAGTCGCCGGACTGTTCTACCCCGCCGCCGCCGAGGCGCTGCGGCGGGAGGTGGACGGCTACCTGGCCACGGCCGCGGCACCACCGCCGGGCGAGGCACCGCACGCGCTGATCGTTCCGCATGCCGGCTACCGCTATTCGGCCGCCGTCGCCGCCAGTGCCTATGCGCTGCTGCGCGGCCACCGCTACCGCCGCGTCGTGCTGATCGGCCCGGCGCATCGCGTGGCGTTTCGCGGCATCGCGCTGCCTGGCGCCAGTCGCTTCGATACGCCGCTCGGCAGCGTGACGCTCGATACGGATCTGATCGATCGTCTGGTCGCATTGCCCGAAGTCGTCCGGCGCGACGACGCCCATGCGCTCGAACATTGTCTGGAGGTACAGCTTCCGTTCCTGCAGGTGCTGCTGGCGGACTTCCGGCTGGTCCCCGCGGTGATCGGCGCGGCCTCCCCGCAGGCGGTCGAGGCCTTCCTCGACGCGGCCGTGGAGACCGACACCCTGGTCGTCGTCAGTACCGATCTGTCGCATTTCCGCGACGCGGCGGCGGCGCGGCGGATCGACGCTCGCACCGTCGGACGCATCGAGGCGCTGGCGACCGATCTCACCGGCGCCGAGGCCTGCGGCGCGATGGCCCTCAACGGCTTCCTGCGCTATGCCGCCCGCCGCCACTGGCGCGTGGCGCGGCTGGACGTGCGCAACTCCGGGGACACCAGCGGCGACGACAGCCGGGTGGTCGGTTATGGCAGCTTCGCCGTGGTCTGAACGCGTGCAGAACCCCACCCCCGTACAGCTGTCGGAACACACGCCGGCCCAACGCCGGGCGCTGCTGGACGTGGCCCGCGCCAGCATCCGCCACGGTCTCGATCACGGCGGCCCGCTCCGGGACTTCCCCACCGCGACCGACCCGATGCTGCGGCTGCCGCGGGCAAGCTTCGTGACCCTGCATCGTGCATCGCGGCTGCGTGGCTGCATCGGCGAATTCGAAGCCCGCCGGCCGCTGATCGAAAGCGTCGCCCACAACGCCTGGGCCGCGGCCTTCCGCGATCCGCGTTTCCCGGCGCTGCGCGAAGACGAATTCGAGACCGTCGACATTCACGTCTCGGTGCTCTCGCCGCCCGTCGCCATTGGCGCCGACAGCGAGCCGGAACTGCTGGCGACGCTGCAGCCCGGCGTCGATGGCGTGCTGCTGCGGCAGGGCCACCACAGCAGCACCTTTCTGCCCCAGGTCTGGGAACAGCTTCCGGAGCCCGCCGATTTCCTGCGGCACCTGCGCCGCAAGGCCGGACTGCCCGACCCCTACGACGCCAGCGCCACATACCTCCGCTACGGCGTCGAGGCCTTCGGCGAGGCCTGAGGGCCGGCGCGCCGATCAGGGGGCGGTTTGCCCTGGACGCCGACGAGGCGTTAAATCCGAACGGACGGACCGCTACGGATGGGGGCGTACTCGGCATCCGCAGTCGCAACCGTTTCCTGGCATCTCGTTCCAGCGGATGGTGAGATGAATCGAAGAGCACGTCATCCAACCCGTCGCATGGTGCTGACCGCAACGTTTGCGGCCGTTGTGGCGATACTGATCCTCGCGTTTGGTCGCTACTTCAGGTACCGGCATGAGCTGGTCGTCGTCAATGACGGCCCGGGCGGCATCATCCTGCTGGATATTCCCGCTGCCGATTTTCGCGATAACGGCAAGCGGCCTGATGTGGTTCGCTTACGCCCTGCCAAGCCCCATCAACGCATCTTCGGTAGCAGCGATGTCTTCTCCAACGACGCGCACCTGTTTCCGGACGAAGCGACCCTGATCTGGCAGCTCGCCGACGTCAGTCATTGTGACGAAAAGCCGCTTTACCAAGGATGTGTCTTCACGCCCATTCCGGGAAAGGTCTATCGCAAACGGCTCAACCTCAAGGCGATGCGCGCGTCTGCTGCAGGCCAACTCGCCGGACGATCGGCCGGATTCGGCAACGGCAGGATCACCCTGGTGACGGAGATCCGCATTCGGGAGGACGAAATCAAAGTCGGCGTTCACAACAGTCGTTTCGGTGGCATTTCGTGGAACTAGCCGCGATGAAAAGACTGCCTTTCCGGATACCGGCACTCCTCGTGTGCATGATGACGCTGACCGCATGCAGGGAGGGCCTGACCGAAACCGCGTACAGCGAAGACTTCATCAAGGACGAGGGGACCGGCGAGGCAAGCGGCGAGCTGCAACTCGAGGGCTTTCTGTCGCCAGTCTGGATCCGCAACTCCGACGACATCAATGTCGGCGGGTTTGGCTACGGTACGCCCCAGCCACTTCCAAAACTGACCCTGGCACCCGGCCAATACCGGCTATGGGTGACGGGAGCAGCGATCGGGAAAGTCACCATCGAAACCGGAAAGATCAGCATCGTCGATGCACGGCGATATCTGGCAACACTCCACGTCAGGAACAGCCGCCAGCCCGTCTACGTCAGGAACCTGATCACGGGATCCTGGACGCATGAGCTGTTCCCGAACTTCCCCATCATGCAACTCCCCCCGGGCAAGTACGAGATTCGCGTCGGACACAACAACTGGAAGGATCGCCCGGACCTCATCGTTAAGCTCAATGCCGGCGACAACAAAGCCATCGACGTTGACCAGCACTTTGGCTTTGTCGACGTAGAAGCCCCGGACGTCGGCTGGAGCATTGCCGACTCAAATGGCAAAGGCGTCCATTGCTGCACGCTCAAGCCGGGAACCTACGGCCTCATCGTCGAAGGACAGCGCGTAGATGACTTCGAAGTACGCCGGGGGTCGGTAACCCCGCTCCCGATCGCCCCCCTTCTGGGCAGCATTCGAGTCACCGGCCCGAGGGTCGGTGATATCGACATGACGGGGCGCCTTGTGTTCACCCCACATCAAGAAGACGAATCGGACTCTCGCCATCTCTACCTTCAGCCGGACGAAGAACGGACGCTCATCGCACCGCCCGGGCGCTATTCGGTGAGATACGAACACTCCCCTCTCAAAGGCGGAACCGATATCGCAACCATTGAAGTCCGCGCCAATGCCGAAACCACCCTTGATCTCGGAACATTCCTTGCCCGGATCAGGATTCGGAACCTCGACAACCGCTACGGTCTGGTCTCGATCAGCGCGGACGACGAAGCCGGAGACAGCGCCACGCTTCATGATGACCGGATGCTTTGGCTCAAACCTGGTCGATACACGCTATACAAAGGACAAAAGCCGCTTCGCACGCTGACCGTGGAAGCCGGAAAAGTCATCGAACTCGACGTGAGCCGCCTGTAAGCGCGGCCAGCGGCACTGGTACAGAGCAGCCCGCCCCTGCGCATGCACAAACGCCGGCCGGATCACTCCGGCGGCGTGTACCCGGCGTCGAGCGCGGCCTGCACGAGCTGCTGCCATTCCTCGACATGCTCGGCGTGGCGCTTCTGCACCTCGGCATAGCGTTCCGCCGGAAAGCTCGCCTGCGCCGCCGCGAGCTGGGCCGAGCAGGCCAGGCCGTAGGAGTCGTCGTCCGGCACATCGAAAGCCGGTGCGTCCGTGTTAGGCGGCACGCTGAAGTCCAGCACCTCGGCGAAATTCATCGACGTGGTCCCGCGTGCGCCCAGCGGCGCAAAGCCGAAGCGCCACGCGATCATGTTGAGGATCGAATTCGGATCGAGCTGGCGCTTTTCGATGTAGCCGCGTCGCACCCGCGGCCCGAGCGCGACGCAGGGCACGCGGAAGCCGAGCCGGCCGTCGTTGCCGGTGGCCTTGAATTCCTCGTAGGTCACCGGCGCCAGCGGCGGCACCACGTGATCGTAGAAACCGCCCCATTCGTCGTAGTTGATGATGAACAGCGTCCGCTCCCACTTCGGCCCGGTGCGCAGCGCGTCGTAGACAGTGTTCATCAGCACCTGCCCCTTGCGGATGTCCGCCATCGGGTGGTCGTCGTTTGACGTACCCGCGCCTTCCCCGAGCATCGCCGGGTCGATGTAGCTGACGTCGGCGAGGTTGCCGTTCTTCGCGTCGTCGAGAAAACGGTCGAACGGCAGGATGTTCTCGACGCCGGGGTTGTGCCCGCCGAACTCCAGGCTCACCAGCGCCCAGCCGGCGAGATCACCGTAGTAGTAACGCCCCGTGCGCCCGACGCTCTTGAGCGCGTCCCAGACGGTGGCCTGCGAGAAGAAGGTGATGTCGTTGTTGATCTTGTCGGTCTGGCCGGCGTGCATGTAATAGCGGTTCGGCTGGGTCGGACCGAGGATGCCGCTGAAGTAGCGGTCGCACAGGGTCCAGTTTTCGACCACGCCCTTGAAGAACGGCAGGCTGTCGGCGGTGTAGTAGCCGATCGGAAAACGGTCGCCGACCGGCTGCGTCAGCAGGAAGCCGTCCATCTTGCCGTCGTTCAGATGCGTCCGCCCACCGTTGTAGCTGTGCGACGGATCGGCGTTCGCACAGCCCTGGAAGTCCGGCGCCAGATCGTAGGCACTCTGCGGATTGCCGTCGCTGTCGAGCAAAGTCAGGTCCGGACGCATCACGTCGGCGCCGGGCACCCAGCTGAAGTAGTGGTCGAACGAACGGTTCTCCATCATCAGCACGACGATGTGATCGATGCCGGAATCCTCCGGATTCGGCAGCACCGACGCCTTCGCGCCTTCGTCGGAGCTGGAACCGTCGCAGGCCGCCAGCCCCGCGGCACCGGCCGACGCGGCAATGCCGGCCAGCAACTTGCGGCGAATCGGGTCGACGGGTTTTTTCGAATCTTTGGAAGCCACGGGCACATATCCGGAAAGGGAGGAGGAACTTTCAAGGATATGAAGCCGGGATGACAGGACATCGAAGTCGAGGCCGCGATACGCGTATGCATACGTAGGCCGTTCCCGGCTTGGCGCGCACGGCACATCTCAGTATCTGGCCGGGGAAATCCCGACACGCGCCAGATACTGGCTCGTTCCGATCAGATTTCGCGCAGAACCAGCTGAGCCTCCGCCCCGGTCTCCATGGTGTCATGGCAAGGGAAATGAGCGACTCAATGCAAGCGAAACACTCGGCATCGGCCGAAGCGATACATCACCCCGGAGCGGCGACAGGAGCAAGCCCTAATTCACAGCACTGCGGAAACGCCTCACGGCGGCACGCGGGCGGGCAGCGCACCTTCGAATCCGCCCGCCACGTCGCTGCTCCCGGCGGCGCAACCCTCCGGCCGAAGCTATCCCCCAAGCCCGGAGCCGAGGTCGGCGTAGGCATTGCGCAGGTCGCGCTTGAGAATCTTGCCGCTGGCATTCTTGGGCAGGCTGTCGACCACTTTCACCAGCTTCGGCGCCTTGTATCCCGCCATGCGTTCGCGGCAGAACTGCAGAATCTCGGCTTCCGCGATCGACAGCCCCGGCCGCGGAACGATGACGGCCATCACGGCCTCGATCCACTTGGGATGCGCGACGCCAAAGACCGCCACTTCCGACACGGCGGGATGCGTGAAGATGATCTCCTCGACCTCGCGGCTGGCCACGTTCTCGCCTCCGGTCTTGATCATGTCTTTCTTGCGGTCGACGACGGTGAGGTATCCCTCCTCGTCCATCACGCCCAGATCCCCGCTGTGAAACCAGCCGTTGCGGAACGCTTCCGCGGTCTTCTCCGGATTCTTCCAGTAGCCGAGGGTGATGTGAGGGCTGCGATGCACGATCTCGCCGACGGTGCCGGACGGCACGGGCCTGTCGTCGTCGTCGACCACCCGGGTTTCCACGTTGATCGCCGGACGCCCGGCCGAGCCGAGCTTCCGCATCTGGTCCTCGGGCTTGAGCACGGTCGCCACCGGAGACATCTCGGTCTGGCCGTAGAAGTTGAACAGGCGGATGCCGGGAATGCGCGCGTTCAGCTCCTTGATGATTTCGACCGGCATGATCGAGGCGCCGTAGTAACCCCGCCTGAGCGTCGAAAGATCCGTCTTGTCAAAATCCGGATGGCGCAACAGCGCGATCCAGACCGTGGGCGGGCAGAACAGCTTCGTGACCTTTTCCTCGGCGATGGTCTTGAGCAGGGTCGCGGCATCGGGCGCCGGCAGCACGATGCTCGTCGCGCCCAGATACAGATCCGGCGTCAGGAAACAATCGAGCTGGGCGCAGTGGAACAGCGGCAGCGAATGGACCTCCACATCCGCCGCGCTCATTTCGCCATCGGCGATGCAGCTGGTGTAGTGCGCATACAGGCTGCGGGCCGACAGGAGCGCGCCCTTCGGACGCGACTCCGTTCCGCTCGTGTACAGCATCTGCACCGGTGCATCGTCTTCGACGTCGACATCCGGCTCGGTCGCGTCCGCATGCGTCATCCAGTCCTGCACGCACTCCCAGCCCTCGGGCGCACCCTCCAGCTTTTCGCGAATGGCGCCGCGTACCTTGAGCGCCACGCCGGCCTGCCCGATCGCGGCATCGGCGGTACCCGCGAGCGCATCCTCGACGACCATGCCCACGGCCTCGGCGTTTTCGAGGATGTAGGCGATCTCGCCGGCGTTGAGCATGAAGTTGATCGGAACCACCACCGCACCGAGGCGGGCCAGCGCGAAGCGGATGACGACGAAAGCGTGATTGTTGTGGGACAACAGCGCCACGTGGTCGCCCTTCGTCACGCCGTGATCTGCCAGTGCGTTGGCCGTCCGGTTCACCGTCTCGTCGAGCTCGGCGAAGGTCTGGCGCAGGTTCCCGTAGACCAGGGCGGTCTTTCCGGGATCGCGCGCCGCGCTGCGCCGCAGCAGGTCACCGAGACGGTGACGGCGAGCGCTCGCGATCATTGTGTTCACACCAGTTTCGGAAGCGGGCATATCAGTCTCCTAACAGCTGATAGAGATGGAACGGCGGAGCCCGCAGCGCAACTGCGAACAACCGGTCTATCGGCAGTTCTCACATCGCAGCGCGGCTCTGGCTCTTGTTGTTCTATCGCCTTGCCGACACGTTTTGCTGCGGATGCGCCTGCCCGTTCCCTGAAACACCCAAGCTCCCAGTCCCGGCCGCTCCTCAACGGGCCGGGGGCACAACGTATAGCGGACCGAACTGTAGCAGGTCTCTCGCTTTTTCGGACTGACGATCCGCTGCGCCGACAGGCGAGCCTCTCCTGGCCCGCTTCAGAATGCGACGACTCCATCCCCGACTAACGTGGATATCCGTCCCTTGCAGGCTGGTAACGACCTGTCGCGCAGCGCCCACCGCACACGCGGCTCAACCCATCTGACCCGCAACGCAAGAGCGCCGGGCGACGTGCACACACATCGCCCGGCGCATTGCCCCTGCGTCAGCGGGTCTGCTGATAGGTCGTGGCTTCGAACTCGAGGAACAGCGGCAGCGCCTTGACGTCCGCGAACGGCAGGATCTGGGTCAGCAGCACACCGCCGATCCCCTGGCTCGGATCGATCCAGTAGTAGGAGTTGGCGAGGCCCGCCCACATCAGGCTGCCGGCGGAGCGGCCGGTCGGCAGCGGCTTGGTGTTGATGAGGAAGCCGAGACCCCACTTGTGCGGAATCTCGGGAGGCAGCGGCATGTCGTTGGTGAATATGGGATTGGCGCTCTTGATCGAGGGCACGTCCATGTCGCCGATCTGGTTGCTCGCCATCTGCTCGACGGTCTCCGACCTGAGGATCTGCCGGCCGTCGAGCGAACCGCCGTTGAGCAGCATGCGCACGAACTTGAGGTAGTCGCCGACGGTGCCGTAGAGACCGCCGCCGCCCATCTCGAACTCGGGTTCCTGCGGCACTTCCAGATCCATCGGCGCGAGGCCGCCCTCCGGCAGGCGCGCATGGATGGTGGCGAGGCGTTCGCGCATGTCGTCGCGCAGCTTGAATGTGGTGTCGCTCATGCCGAGCGGACCAAGCACATTCGCACTCAGATACTCGCCGAGCTTCTGGCCGCTCGCGGCTTCGACCAGACGGCCGACCCAGTCGGTGCTGACGCCATAGGACCACTGCTCGCCGGGGTCGAACAGCAGCGGCAGACGGATGCTGTCGAGTGCGCAGGAGATGAAGCCCGGTGCGCCGGTGGCGGTCTGGAAGCGCTGCACCTCTTCACTGAGGAACTCGTAGCTGTAGCCCGCGGTATGGGTCAGCAGATGATGCAGGGTGACGGGCTGGCGGGGCGCGCGCAGCTGCGGCTGGCCGTCGGCATCGAAACCGTCCAGCACCCTGGCATCCGCAAGTTCCGGCAACCACTTCGAGGCCGGGCTGTGCAGATCCAGCTTGCCCTGCTCGACGAGCTGCATCGCCGCCGTGGACGTCAGCGCCTTGGTCATCGACGCGATCAGGCCGACCGTGTCCGAATTCATCGCCGCGCCCGATCCGACGGCCCGCTCACCGAATGCGCCTTCGTACAGGGTGCCGTTGCGGTCGGTCACCATCGCCACCACGCCGGGCACGCCGCTGGGCCCAACCGCCCGCTGCAACACGCTGTCGAGCGCCTGCTTCATTGTCATGCTGTGTTCTCCTCGCTTGTATTGAATCGACCCCGCCGGCAGCGGAACACGCCGCCGGCGGGGCCGGAGCAACGGGTGCTTCAGGCGGCCTGCGCGGCCGGCTCGTCGCTCATCGACGCCAGCCTGGGCTCGAACTCGAGATTGCCGTCGTCGACCGGCTGCTCGAGCAGCATCGGACGATCACGCTCGTAGTTGTGCAGCACCCGCCACGGCAGATCGCGGCCCTGGCGCGGCAGCACGGCCGCGCCGCGCTGGACGTAACCGGAGCTGAGCGAGCCGAGGATCGATTCGTCCAGCACCTCGCCGGCCGGCGCCCGGGCGGTGGCGACCTCGTAGCCGTTCTTGTCCATGAACTTGAGCAGGCGGCAGATGTATTCCGACGCGATGTCCGCCTTCAGCGTCCACGGCGCGTTGGTGTAGCCGATGATCCACGCCATGTTCGGCACGTTCTGCAGCAGCGTGCCCTTGTAGGTCATCAACTCGCCGGTGTTCTGCACCTGGCCGTCGACGCGCAGGTCGACGCCGCCGAACACCTGGATCTGCAATCCGGTGGCGGTGATGATGATGTCCGCCTCCAGCTCCTTGCCGGACTTGAGCAGGATGCCCTTCTCGGTGAAGGTCTCGATGTGGTCGGTCACGACCGACGCCTTGCCGCTCTTGATCACCTTGAACAGATCGGCGTCGGGCACCGCGCACAGGCGCTCATCCCAGGGGTTGTAGCTCGGCGTGAAGTGGCGCATGTCGAAGTCTTCGCCCAGCTGCTTGCGCACGCCGGAGAGCAGCCACGCGCGCACCTTGCCTGGCCAGCGCTTGGCGGCCTTGTAGATCGTGCGCTGCAGGAAGATGTTGCGCTGGCGCGCGAAGGCGTAGACCCAGCGCTCCGGCAGGAAGCGGCTCAGCGTCTCGGAAACCTTGTCGTAGCCCGGCACCGAGAACACATAGCTCGGCGAACGCTGCAGCATCGCCACATGCGCGGCATCGTCGGCCATCGCCGGCACCAGCGTCACCGCCGTTGCGCCGCTGCCGATCACCACGACGCGCTTGCCGCTGTAGTCGAGGTTCTCCGGCCAGTGCTGCGGATGGATGCAGGTGCCCTTGAAACGCTCGACGCCCGGGAACTTGGGCAGGTAGCCCTGATCGTAGTTGTAGTAGCCGGTGCAGCTGATCAGGTAATTGCAGGTGTAGGTGCGCGTCTCGCCGGTCTCTTCCTCGAGCGCGGTCAGCGTCCAGCGATGGCGTTCGCTCGACCAGTCGGCGCTGGTGATCTTGAGTCCGTACTGGATCTTCTTGTCGACGCCGTACTCGCGCGCCGTGTCCTTCACGTAGTTGCGGATCGACTCGCCGTCCGCCAGCACCTTGAGCGCGTTCCAGGGCCTGAACTTGTAGCCGAAGCTGAACATGTCCGAGTCCGAGCGGATGCCGGGATACCGGAACAGATCCCAGGTGCCGCCGATGGACTTGCGCCGCTCCAGGATCCCGACCCGCTTCTCCGGGCAGTCGATCGCCAGATGGCAGGCCATGCCGATGCCCGACAGACCGGCACCGACGATGAGGACGTCGTAATGAGTCTGCACGCCTGATCTCCTCTCATATGAATAAACCGTCGCCGCAGTATGGCGGCTGCCGCGGGCGTTGTACTTGACATTTTGAGACAGAGTTTGAACATTTCGAGACATGACGGCGATGGTGCGGGCCAGCGGATTGCGGGGGTACGGCGCCCTGATGCGGCAGCTCGGGACGGATCCCGCGCGCCTGCTGGAGCGCTATCGCATCGACGAATCGGCATTGGCAGATGAGGACGCGCTGCTGCCGCTGCGCGCGGTCGTGCACCTGCTGGAGGCCAGCGCGGCGGCCACGGACTGCGACGACTTCGGCCTGCGCATGTCACACCGCCAGGACATCAGCGTGCTCGGCCCGCTGGCGATCGTGATGCAGAACGCGCCGACGGTGCGCGCGGCGATGAACGATGCGTCGCGCTACATGTTCGTGCACAGCCCCGGCCTGGTCGTCTCCCTGCACGAGCAGAGCACGATCGGGGGCCCGGATTGCGCGGAGCTGCGTTTCGAACTCGGGCTCAGCGGCCAGCCGGCGCAGCGCCAGACCTTCGACCTGTGCATCGGCGACATCCATCACATGATCCAGCTGCTCGGTGGCGAGCACTACGCCCTGCGCACGGTCACGCTGCCACACACACCGCTGGCGCCGGTCAGCGTGTACCGGCGCTTCTTCGGCGTGCCGGTGCTGACCGACCAGCTCCACGGCGGCCTGCACTTCGAGCGCGCCACGCTCGACGCCGACCTGCGCGCGGTCAACCACTCGCTGCGCCGCCTGGCGATGGACTACCTGACCCAGCAGTTCGGCTCGCCGGCGCAGACCCTGTCGGCCCGTGTGCATCAGGCGCTGCGCCGCACCCTGGGCACGCCGCAGAACAGCAAGACCGCGATCGCCGCGCTGCTCGGCGTGCATCCGCGCACGCTGCAGCGCCACCTCAAGCAGGAAGGCAGCAGCTACGAGGCGATCCGCGAACAGGTGCTGCAGGACACCGCGCTGCGCTACCTGCGCGAGACGCGCGTGCCGATGAGCCAGCTCGCCGGGCTGCTCGGATTCTCGGAGCAGTCGGCGATGACGCGCTCGTGCCGTCGCTGGTTCGGCAAGACGCCTTCGGCGATCCGCCGCGCCGCCAATCCGGCGACGCCGGAGACGCTCGAGATCGCGCTGAGCACGGAGTTCGAATGAACCGCTCGCGCGCGTCGGCGCGACCCCGTAGGCTCGGCACAGCATGAACGCCCCGGTCCTCTTCCGCTGTGCCGTCGCGCTTGCCCTGTGGCTGGCCGTGATCACCGCGGGCGCCGCCCGGGACAATGGCTGCCTCGGCTGTCACGCCGACTCGCGCGCCGGCATCGGCCACGCGCACGCCGTCATTGCCGGCAACTGCACCGCCTGCCACGCGGGCGACCGCGATGCGACGCGCAAGGCCGACGCGCATGCGGGTCTGATCGCCTTTCCCGGCAATCTCGACACCGCCGCGCGGACCTGCGGGAGCTGCCACGCGGCGCAGGTCGAGGCAGTCGGACGCGGGGTGATGCACACCGGCGCGCGCATGGTCGCGACCACCCGGCACGTCTTCGGCGAGCCGGTCGACCGCCCCGGCCACGAAACGCTGGCGCAGCTTACCCACAGCCCCGCCGACACGCTGCTGCGCAAGCTGTGCGCGAGTTGCCATCTGGGCCAGGACAAGACCACACACGCGCTGGATGCGAGTTTCGACCGCGGCGGCGGCTGCCTGGCCTGTCACATCAACCAGCAGAACTCGCCGCAACACCCGGCACTGACCGCCACCGTCAGCGATGCGCGCTGCTTCGGCTGCCACTCGCGCTCCGGCCGCATCGCGCTGAGCTATGCCGGTCTGGCCGAGGTTGCGACGCTTGCGGACGGCATCGACGGCGGCCAGCTCGAGGATGGCCGCGCCGTCGCATTCCGACCCGCCGATCGCCATCACGCCGCGGGCATGGCCTGTGTCGACTGCCACACCGCCCGCGACGTGATGGGCATGGCGCCGGATTCCGGAACCCCGCCGGCGGCCCGCGGCGTCGACATCGCCTGCGATGACTGCCATCGGATCGACAACACCATCACCGCCGCGCAGTGGCCGGCGCTGTACGCACCGCTGCGCAAGCGCGTGCCGTTCGCAATCGACACGGAGACCCGCTTCCCCGTGACCGCGCACGGCACACCGCTGTGGAACGTGGAGCTGCATGGCGCGAACGCCGGCGACGGCATCCGCGCAACGCTGCACCGCAAGGACGGCCACGGCGCGCGCGCAATTCCCGCCTACCGCGCCAGCGATCATCCGCTGGCCGCCGAACACGCGCGGCTCGACTGCTCGGCCTGCCATACGCAGTGGGCGCCGCAGTGCTACGGCTGCCACGTCAGCTTCGACCCGGACGCCGGACAGTACGATCACATGGAGGGGCGTGAGACCCCCGGACGCTGGCGCGAACGCAGCAGCGACATCCGCAACGCTCCGCCACCGCTGGGCGTCGACCGCGACGGTCGCGTGGTCCCCGTCGTGCCCGGCATGATCATGACGGCCACGCATCCGGACTGGTCCGGCCCGCGCTTCGTCCGCCGCTTTGCGCCCCTGGAAGCGCATACGACCGGGCCGGCACGCGCCTGCGCCGCCTGCCATCGCGATTCGACGGCGCTCGGGCTCGGCCAGGGGCGGCTGGATAAGGTGAACGGACAATGGGCGTTCCGTCCGACGCACCCCATGCTCGATGACGGCCTGCCGGCCGATGCCTGGACCGCGCTCGGGCGGCCCGCCGATCCGCCAGCGGATGCGCCGGTGCGGCCGTTCAGCGCCAGCGAGCTCCGGCGCATTCTCGATGCGCCGCTGGAACGCGAATCGCCGCGTACGCCGGACTGACCCGGCGCGGGCTCAGCAGCCCTCGTACTTGCGCGGCTTGCGCTGCGGCTCGGGCGTTGCTACCGGCGGCACATAGGCCGGTGCCGCCGCCGGCTCCGCGGCCGGGACCGGACTGGCCTGCGCGACCTGGTCGCCGCCGACGAAGTAGCAGGCGACGGCCTGCTGCTCCGGCACCCGCGGGAACTCGCCATCCGCCGCCACCGCCTCGATGGCCGGATTCAGGATCTTCTGCGCCCAGTGGTTGTACCCGCCCAGCAGCAGACGCGCGTCGTGGCCGCCCGCCAGCCGCAGCAACACCGCGGCCTGCGCGGCAAGCTCCGACCCCTGCGAGTACAGGATCACCTCGCGATCCCGTGGCAGGGCGTCGAGGTTATCGGGCATCAGCAGCTCGCTCACGCTCAGGTTGCGCGCCCCTTCGATGTGCCCCTTCGCGAATGCCTCCGGCGGGCGGACGTCGATCAGGACGAAGTCCTTGGTGCCGGCGATGATGCGGCGCGCCAGATCGTCGGCGCTGACGCGGTCGTCCTTGCGCGCCACGGACTGGGCGACCTGCGCGAGCTGCTGGCCCGACGGCGCCGGAACGCCGCCGCCGCAGCCGCCGAGCCCAAGGGCGATCAATGCCCCCAGCGGCAGCGCCTTTTTTAGGATTGTGGACATGGGATGCTCCTCCACTTCAGCGCAGCCGCTCGAGCAGCTGCGGATTGAATTCAGACTCGTAATTGATCCAGGTGGTTTCCTGTCCCAGATCGACCGCGATCACGCGCAGCATGTACCCGCCGACCAGCACCAGCACCGGTGCGATCACCGCGACCCGGCGCATCAGCCCGCGCAGCTCGAAGGATTCGAGCAGCAGCGGAACGAGCAGCCCCACCGCGACGAAGGCGCCCCAGAACATCGCGCTGTAGCTACCGCCGAGCAGCTTGGCGGCCGCTTCGAGCTGCGGCCGCGCGCCCGTGCTGAGATTGACCAGCAACAGCGCGACGATCAGCATCTCGGCGACGATCAGACCGATGTCGATGCGCGTGAACAGGCTGCGTTCGCCATGGTTGCGCGCGATCAGCGCGGTCAGTGCCGCACCGGTGGACAGGCCGGAAACCAGGAACAGCGGACCGAGCAGGCCGGTGTTCCAGAACGGCCGCGCGCTGAAGGCGCTGAGCAGGATGCCGGTGTAGATGCCGAGACCCACCGCGATCGGCAGCGCCATCCACGCGATCGCGCGGCGCCGGACCTCGAGCCAGTCGAGCAGCTCGGGCAGCAACGGCACGCGGCCGATGTACGGCACCACGATGGGATAGCCCTTGCGCAGCGTCGACAGGATCTGCAGCACGCTGACCGGATAGAACAGCACCAGGATCCAGGCGCCGTAGGACATCGGCGAGGTCGGCTGGAAGGTCGTGTAGAAACGCCACACGAACAGCTTGTGCGACAGATCCAGGAACAGCGTGGTCATCCCCAGCGACAGGGCGATCGGCCCCAGCAACGCCAGGCCGTTGGCCGCGAACGGCGCCTCCTCGTCCTTGTTGAGCACCTGCATCAATGCGGAGAAGAACATGATGCCGGCGGTCAGGCCGCCGAGGAAAAGATAGACCGAGATCTGCCAGTTCCAGACCTCCAGCACCGGATCGATATGCGGATTGCTGCGCGCGGTGATCAGAATCTCTTCGAGCATGGCGGCAGCCTCAGATCAGGTAGTAGACGTTGGGGTCGTTGCCGGTTTCCGGCGCCAACACCTTGTGCTTGCGGGTGCGCAGCAACTGGCTGACCTCGCTGTTCGGATCGTCGAGCAGGCCGAAGTGCATGCACTTGGTCGGACATGCCGACACACACGCCGGGTCCATGCCCTTCTCGACGCGGTGATGACAGAACGTGCACTTATCGATATAGCCCTCGGGATGCATGATCAGGCGCGCGTCGTAGGGGCACGCCGAGATGCAGGCCTTGCAGCCGGTGCACTTGTTCGGGTCGACCAGGACGATGTTGGTCCCGTTCCAGTGGTGGCTGGCGCCGGTCGGACACATCGTCACGCAGGTCGCGTTGGAACAGTGATTGCAGCGCTCGGAGCGGAATTCGGTTTCGAGCTTCGGGTAGGTGCCCTGTGTCGCCTCGACGACCCAGTCGCGGTTGAGCCCCTCCGGCACCTTGTTCTCGGTCTTGCAGGCCACCACGCAATCGGCGCAGCCGATGCACAGCTTGGTGTCGATGACCATCGCATAGCGCGCCATGTCAGACCGCCTCCTTGATGATGGTGACGAAGTTGCCGCGCATGCCGGTGCCGCCCATCAGCGGATCGATCTTGAGGCGCGTCATCAGCTCGGAATCGTCGGCGCCGACGTCATGGGTCAGGCGCAGCTTGCGCGAGCGATGGCCGAAGCCATGGGCCATGAACACCGAGTCCGGACGGATGCGTTCGGTGACCCGCACCCGGATCTGGTTGCTGACCACGCCGTCGGGGTTGGCGAGACGCACGTACTCGCCGTTGACCAGTCCGCGTTCGCTGGCCACCAGCGGATTCACCCACAGCGTGTTTTCCGGCGCGAGCTGGAACAGCAGGTGATTGTTGGTGGTCTTGCCGAAGGTATGCGCCGGCATCCGCCCGTAGTTGAGGTGGTAGTAGCCCTCGGGTGGCGACTCCGGCCGCGTGTATTCCGGGATCGGATCGAAGCCCTTGTCGGCCAGCTGCTGCGAGTACAGCTCGATCTTGCCGCTGGGCGTGAAGAAGCGCACATCCTGCCCGGGCGCGAAGTACAGCGGCCGCTTGCGCGGAAAGTTCTTCACCCCGATCCGTTTCATCTCCTCCAGCGACGAACCGAGCTGCTTGAGCTGCCAGTCGATCACCTCGGCGTAGTCGTCCCATGGGAAATACTTCTCCAGCCCCAGGCGATGGCCCAGCTGCTTGGCGATCCACCAGCCCGGCTTGCTGTCGTAGCGCGGCTCGAACACCGGCATGCGCAGCGCCAGCGACGGCACGCGTTCGCCGCTGTTGCGCAGATCGTCGTAGCGTTCGAGGTAGGTGCATTCCGGCAGCACCACGTCGGCATAGCCGGTGACCTCGGACGGCATCGTGTCGACGACGACGACCAGATCCAGCGAATCGATCGCGGCCTGCAGCGTCGGACGGATGCCGGGGATCGTCATCGGCAGGTTGGTGCCGTAGACGATCCAGGCCTTGTAGTGCGCGTCCGCACCGACCGACGCCTCGATCACCGCCGTGGTGACGCCACTGTTGGCGAACGGGAAGCGGCCGGCGTGCGCGGCGCGGAAATCACTCCTGGCCTCCGGATACTCCGGCACCGGATAGTGCGGCAGCGACACGCTCTCCTTGTTGTAGAGCCCGCCCTTGCGGCCCCAGCTGCCGAGCAGGGCATTGAGGATCGCGATCGCGCGCGAGCGCTGGGTATCGTCGCCGTACCAGGTCGTGTGGCGGCCCGGATGGATCAGCGTGGCCGGCGCGGCCGCCGCCATCTCGCGCGCGGTGCGGCGGATCGTCTCCGGCTCGATGCCGGTTTCGAGATAGACCCATTCCGGCGAGTAGCGCGCGACATGCCGCTTGAGCTGCTCGAAGCCGGTCGCATAGCGCTCGATGTAGTCGCGGTCGTACAGACCCTCGTCGATCAGCACGTGCATCCACGCCAGCAGCAGCGCGATGTCGGTGCCCGGCTTGATCGGCAGCCAGTACTTGGACTTGCTCGCCGGCACCGAGAAGCGCGGATCGACCGTGATCAGGGTTACGTCGTTGCGCATCGCGTCAGCCAGGGTCTGGACCTGGGCGTTGTGCAGGTTCTCGCCGATGTGCGATCCGATCAGCACGATGCAGCGCGAATGCTCCATGTCGGTCCGCTCGGGCGAACCGATGACCTCGCCGTAGGTCAGCTCGAAGCCGACATCGCGCGGACCGCGGCATTGCGCGAACGCCGGCTCGGCGATGCTGGCCGAACCGAAGGCCCGCACCAGATGCTGGAAATGATGGGCACCGTAACCGTGATTGAGCAGCGCGAGGCGATCGGCGCCATGGCGTTGCTCGACCTTCTTCAGGCGCTCGGCGATGTAGTCCAGCGCCTCGTCCCACGACGCCTCGCGGAAGGTCTGCAGCCCGTCGGCGCCGGTCACCCGGATCAGCGGGCGGCGCAGGCGGTCCGGATCCTCGTAGGCGCCCATGCCGGCGGTGCCGCGGGTGCACAGGCGGCCCTTGCTGTGCAGGTCGTCGTCGTTGCCGATGATCTTCCACGGCTGGCCGTTCTCGATATGCGCATAGGCCGCGCACTTCCAGAAGCACATGTCGCAGAAGGTCGGCGTACGGACGACTTCGCCCTGGCCGGGCAGCGGGCGCGCCGCACAACCGGCGAGCATCGCCGGGGCGGCGGCGCCGAGCCCGAACAGTCCGGAAATCTTGATGAAGTCGCGCCGGTTCATGCTCACGCCGTCCGGCCCGCGGTTCTTGTTCAGCATCCTTCGCTCCCCCCACGTGGATGACGCGCCGGCGCGGGCGCCGGTGCCGCCTCGGCGGGCGCATCGCCCGGTGGCGCGGCGACGGCTTCGGGCGTCTCCGGTGCCGCCGCGTGCTTCTGGATCACGAACCAGCTCGCCGGTGCGGGCTTGATGAAGCTTTCGGTCGGGAACAGCGCCATCACCGCCGCGACGACCAGCGCCGCCGCGACCAGCGGAATCTGCACCTTGAGCCGGGCCCGGAGTGCGTCGACGTCGGCGTCCGGCTGCGGCCAGAAATAATGCTGCCCCGCGCGCATCAGCAGGCTGCCGCCGATCGCGGCCACGGTCAGGATCAGCACCACCACGCCGATGTCGAGCCCCAGCAGTTCGTCGAGCCTGAACACCCCGCGGTAGTCGCTGTTGTAGAAGTCACCCCAGATCGGGAACAGATCACCGAACAGGATCGAGCCGATGAGAAAGCCGACGACGAAGATCATCGCGTCGACGCGGCCGGTCGCGACCGACGCCGCCGCGGTGCCGGGACAGAATCCACCCACCGCCATGCCGATCCCGAACAGGAAGCCGCCCACCGCCATCGGCACGAGGAAGGTGGGCAGGTAGAACATCTTCGATGTATCGATGAAGCCGATCAGGCTCAGACCCCACAACCCGAGCATGCCGGTCACGATGGCCGAGAACATCACCACCGGCACGCCGACATCCTTGAGGTAGAACGCGCGCGCGATGCGGCGGCTGTCTGTGAAGCCGGCGTAGTAAAGGCCCAGTCCGAAGACGAATCCGATCGGCACGGCCAGCCACAGGTTCATCGCCTCCGAGATCAGCCCGGTCTTGGCGAGCGGCGCGATCATATCCATTGCTTTCTCACGAACCAGGCGGTGGCAAAGCCGCCGGCGAAGATGCACAGCAGGAAGGCCCAGGCACCGACCGAGAGTTCCGCGCCGCCGACCAGACCCTGGCCGCTGGTGCAGCCCCGCGCGAGGCGCGCGGCGAATCCGGTGATGACACCTCCGATCAGTGCCAGCACCAGGCGTCCGCCGGTGGAGATGCGCGGACCCCGCTGCACTTCCAGACGGAAATCGCCGGCGGTCACGGAGCCGACGAAGGCGCCGGCCAGGAGGCCGACCATCAGATAGCTCAGGTAGTCGTCGAGCGGGTTGGCGCCCCCCGCGAAGTAGCGCCCGAAGTAGGCGCTCTTTTCGGTCAGCTCGGGCAGCAGCGCGTGCTGCACGGTTGCGACCAGTCGCGTCATCATGCCGCTGACGCCGATGCCGCGACCGGCCACGACGAACGCGGCCAGCATCGACAGCCCAATGACGACGCCTGCCAAGACAGGCGGAAAACGATCTCGCAGGCTCACGGTACCTCCACACCCTGGAAACGGTGCCGGCACCCGCAGCCTCACATCACGGATGCCCCCTTTTCATGCGGCGTGGACCCGCTCCTCCATTCCCGCCCGGGAACCCTGCGAACCGCCCCGCATACGCATCTCACCGTGGCCAGTCTCGCACCCGCCTTTTGAGGCGACATTGCCCTAGATCAATCCGGAGACACCGCCCCCACAGGTCATTTTCCGGAATCGTCGGAAGGCCGTTCGGGTCGGAAAATCCCGGCGGCATGCGGCGGCGGCCCTCCGCTCGTCGGCCATCGTGATCCGCCGACTCGCGGGCCCGGCCGGAGCCGCCCCGGACGCGCCCTCTTGTCGGCAATTTGCCTACGCCAGACCGGACGCCTGACGGCCCGGTGTTGTGGATAAGGTGCTCCCCAAGCTCGCCTGCGCCGGATCCCGACGGCGCCTTGGACATGATTCACAATGTTTTGTTATTGATATGTTTTATTCGGAAACGACAGCCTGAGGCACCGTGACTCGGACGGCTTCCGGGCTGCTTCCGGCGGCCGTTCTTACGCGCCTTGTAGATAATTCAAAGTAAGGTTTTCACCTACATTGCGTGCGTTTTATCGCACGCAATTTCCGGCAGGATGAACCCTGCCATGAATACCTCAACCGCCACTCCGTACCCCCCCCGATCGCAGCGCCGGGGACTGCGTGCTGCCAGATACGCGGCGTCGGTCGCACTGGCCCTCGGCAGCCTGCTGCCGGCGGCGGCCACGGCGAACGGATCCGGGCAGAACGCCGACCAGGACGACAGCCTGATCGCCGCCACCCGTTCGCGCACACCCCACGCGACCTTGTACCGGATGGCACGCGGCGACCGCGATCAGGTCCGGGTGTCGGCGGCGTTCAGCACCTTCGCCGGCGAACCGCTGCAGATCGACTTTTCGCTCGATACCGACGACAGCGCCGCCTCCATCCGCGAGTTCGGCGTTTCCCCCGACGAACTCGAAGCCCTGGCGCAGAGCTGCATCGCGGCCGGTGACTGCGATCAGAGCCGCTTCGATGTCCATCTGACGCATTACTACCGCTCGCACGCCATGGGCCTGCGCTACACCGGCGCCAACCAGGCGCCGCGCCTCTACGTCGACGTCCCTCAGGTCGTGCAACGTAACCAGCTGCGCGTCCAGCCGGTCGCGCACGCCCTGCGCGCACTCGCGGCGCGCCATGGCCGGGACCGGCAATGGGCCGCTGATGCGGCGCTGGCGCTGGTGCAGACCGGCCTGGACTACCGCAAGCCATCGATGTGGGAGGACGGCCGCAAGATCCTGGGCTTCTACCCGCCACCGGTCGCGCTCGAACGCGGCTACGGCGACTGCGACACCAAGTCCGCGCTGCTGGCCGCGATCCTGAAGAACATCGACCCGTCGCTGCGCATCATCGGCGTCCACATTCCCGGGCACTACCTGCTGGGCGTGGCGCGTACGCCGCGCGCGGACGAGGCCTTCATCGAGCACGAAGGCCGGACCTACGTGCTGATCGAGCCGTCCGGCCCGGCCAAGCTGCGCCCCGGCCGCGTCGCCCGCAAGACCGAGGTTGCCCTCAACCGCATGGAAGGCGTCCGCATCGATCCGATGTTCTGACGCCGCCCGACGCTCAGACCAGTTCCGCGCCCTTCTCCGCCAGCAGTTCACGCAACACGCTGCGATGGCAGCGTCGTTCGTCCTCGCAGTAGCAGCCGACCGACAGCGCCGTGGTCTTCGACAGCGCCGCCAGCAGATCGAGCACCTTCGCCGCATCCGGCGCCGCCATCTCCTTGCGGTACTGCCGCATGAAACGGCCCCAGTCCGCATCGCTGGTCGCGGCCTGCGCCTGCTTCACCAGTTCGGCGCTTGGCGCCAGGTTCGGCAGCCACACGTCGTAATAGTCCCGCTGCGCGATCTGCGCCTTCGGCACCCCGCGCGGCGGCCGCCGCACCGTGCCGACCCTCAAGCCTTCCCCCGGATGCCTCGGCGCCCCCAACCGAACGATGCGGATGGCCATCTGCGTCCTCCTCGGCGGCGCCATGCTGCGCCCGCGGCCGTGACTGTGCCACAAACCCGCGGGGTCTCCTTCGGGGATCAGAACGGATCCGCGGCGGCCTCAGCCACGTGCCGGCGTCATCCGGAACACGCGCACGTTGGCGGCGTCCTGGCGGACGCTGAGCAGGATCAGTTCCCGGAACAGGCGCTGCAGTTCGTGGCGGTCGCTGGGCTGCTCCGCGCCGTGACTGTCACAGCCGGGGTCTCCGGTCCCGGTCGCCCCGGTGCCCTCGCCCTGATACGCCCAGTACAGCGACGGCAGGCGCGACTCCGAATCGTCGATGCGCAGGCGCGGCCTGCCGTCCTCGAGCCATGCATGGATTCGCCAACTCATCGTTTCACCTCTCGTCCAGCCACGACGATATGAAACGATAATTATTCTCATTTAGTCAAGGTATCGTGACCCCGGGGACCCTCCGAGCCGGCGCGGCCGCGGGGCTCGGGCTCACGATCAGCCGAAGCCGACCGAGAAGTCGTGTCCCCACTGACTCACCGCGGTGGCCTCGTAGACCTGATGCCGGGCCCAGTCGATCACGGCGCCGCCACAGCCGAATTCCAGCGCGAAGTTGGATGGCGTCAGCATGTAGAACGAGATCATCTGGTCGTTGACGTGGCGCCCCAGCGTCGCCATCAGCTTCACGTCGTGGCGCAACATGCGGTCATAGGCGCGGCCGACCTCGTCCATCGACGGCACCTCGACCATCGCGTGCACGCAACCGCTGGGCACCTCGCCCTCGTACAGCGCGAGGCTGTGATGGCGGCCGTTGCCGCAGTGGGTGAAATAGATGCGCTTGAGCGGTTCGGCCGGGTCGTCGGTGTAGCGGTGGCGATACAGGTCGGCGAGTCCGAAACCGAGCACGTCGCGGAAGAATGCCCAGGTCGGATCGAAGTCCGGCGCCGGCAGCACGGTGTGCCCCATGCCGAGTTCGCCGGTGACGAACTGCGGCACGCCGGCCGGCGACACGAAGCGCGCGCAGTCCGACTGCGGCCCCCAGAACAGTTCGTGGCGGTTGCCGGAGGGATCGCTCAGCAACAGCAACGCCTGCACGCGCCGCGACGCGCACAGCTCCGCCGAGCCGCGCTCGCAGGCGACGCCGCTGCGCGCCAGCGCTTCGGCCGCGGCGGCGAATGCGGCTTCGTCGGCGAGCTGCCAGCCGGAGGCGGCGTAGCGGTCCTGGGCGCCGCGCTCAACCAGGAAGCGGTAGTCGCGATCGTCCATCTTCAGATACACGCCGCCGTCCGGCGCGTCGGCTGCAGCCATGCCGACGACATCCTCGCCGAACCGGCGCCAGCGTTCGGGCTGCTGGCATTCGGCGACGATATAGGCCAGTTGTTCGATGCGGATCATCGCGCGCCTCCGGCCTAGATGAAGAAGTCGCTGTTGTCGCGACCGAGCAGCACGCCACCGTAGTTGCGCGCGAACTGATCGGGATTGTTGGCGTAATGGGTCCGCCCGGCGTGGATGTCGAGGAAGTGGCGTACCACGGGGTTGTCGTTGAACAGGCCACGCGCACCCGAGGTGACAAACAGGCGGTAGATCAGCTGCGCGCAGCGTTCGACCACGGCCGCTGCCTGGTAGCGGTAGTGCAGGCGGGTTTCGATGTCGAGCATCGTGCCGGCCTCGGCCGCGTGCATCAGCTCGCCGAAGTTGCGCCGCAGGATCAGCTTCATCTCGTCGATCGCCACCGCAGTCTCGGCGACCGCGAGCTGCACCGGCGCCTGCTCGGCACTGCGCGTGCCCATGTCGCCGACGCGGTTGCCGGCGAAGGCACGGAACTCCTGCAACGCCCCCTGCAGCGCGCCGATCGCCGATGACGACACCGCGCGCACGAAGATCTGCCCGAACGGCAGGCGGTACAACGGCGCGGTGTTGACCGCCAGGCCGGGGCTGGTCCCGGCGAAGCCGTCGGCGGACTTGTGCGTGCGGTATTCGGGCACGAACACATCGCTGACCACGACGTCGTGGCTGCCGGTGCCGCGCAGGCCCATCGTGTCCCAGGTGTCGAGCACCTCGAAGTCGCCGCGCGGCACCAGGAAGGTCCGGTACTCGGGCGGCTCGCCCTCGGTCTCGGCCGGCACCAGACCGCCGAGCAGCACCCACTGGCAGTGATCGACGCCACTCGAATAGCCCCAGCGGCCGCTGAAGCGGAAGCCGCCGTCGACGCGCCGAACCTGGCCCTTGGGCATGTAGCTCGACGCGATCAGCACCGACGTATCGTCGGCCCAGACATCCTGACTGGCACGATCGTCGAGTAGCGCCATCTGCCAGTTGTGCACGGCGATGACGCCGTAGATCCAGGCCGTCGACATGCAGGCCTGCGCCAGCGTCATCTGGATCTCGTAGAACACCTCCGGCGACAGCTCGTAGCCGCCGTAGCGCCGCGCCTGCAGCACGCGGAACAGGCCAGCGTCCTGCATCTGGCGCACCGTCTCCGCGGGCACGCGGCGCTGCTGCGCGGCCTGCGCGGCGCGCTCACGCAAGGCCGGCACCAGGGCCTGCGCGCGCCGGATCAGCGCCTCCGCGCCGGGAATCCCGGTCTCGGTCTCGAAGGCCGCGGGCGCCGACGCCCGGACTGCAGTGTTGCCGATGGTGCTGCCTAGGGTTGCTTGATTCACGACGCGTCTCCGTCAAGGGGGCGACGCTGTTATCGCCGTGCACCACGCCCCGGGGACTCGTCCGAAGTGAGTATCGCCGGCAAAGCGGATTTTTCACGGCGTCGCCCACCGGTTTCTCCGAAACCCAGCATTTACAAGGGCTTTCGCAACCCGGCGCGGGGTCCGCGCGCGTTTACGGAAAGTCGACTGTCCGCGTCATTGACCTGGGTCAATCTTCAGAAGGGCCAATTCACTCGAACGGAGGAGGCTGCGCCGCACCGCACGGATCGACAGTCCGACCCACGCCACCACCGGAGTCGAACATGGCCACCCCGATCCGCACCTCCCCGGCAACGCCATCCACCGCGATGCCCCCGCTGCCGATGCACGACATCGAAGCCGCCCCCCTCCCCGACCGCTATGCCCGCGGCTGGCACTGCCTGGGGCTGGCCGACAGCTTCCGCGACGGCGAGCCGCATGGCGTCAGCGCCTTCGGCACCCGCATCGTCGTGTTCGAGGGCGAGGACGGCACGCTGCGCGCCATCAACGCCTGGTGCCCGCACATGGGCGCGGATCTGTCGATCGGCCGCATCGAGGGCAACCGTGTCGTCTGTCGCTTCCATGGCTGGGGCTTCGACGGGGATGGCGCCTGCAAGAACATCCCGTACAGCAAGACGATTCCGCCGAAGGCGCGCGTGCGCAGCTGGCCACTGCTGGAGCGCAACCGCCTGCTGTTCGTCTGGCACGACGCCGAAGGCGGCGCGCCGACGGACGACGTCGCGATTCCGGAACTCGAATCGATCGGCTCGCCGGAATGGTCGGACTGGTCGCTGTCGCAGTGGGTGATCGACAACAACTGCCGCGAGCTGGTCGACAACCTCGCCGACCTCGCCCACTTCGGTCCGGTACACGGCTCGTCGAACGTGAAGTACTTCGCCAACATCTTCGAGGGCTACCGCGCAACGCAGGTGATGGTCGGCATCAACGAACGCCTCGGCGGCACCCGCAACCACCTGACCACGATCGCCACCTATTACGGCCCGGCCTGTCTGTTCTGCCGCATGACCGGCGAGGCCGAGGGCCTGCCGGTCGAATCGATCCTGCTGGTGACCAACCTGCCGATCGACCAGCAGCACTTCCAGCTCGGCTTCGGCGTGATGGTCAAGCGCATCCCCGCGCTGAACGACGAGCAGAACGCGGTGATGGTCAAGCAGTACACCGACCTGACGATCCAGGCGTTCACCGAGGACGTCGCGATCTGGCACAACAAGATCCGCATCGACAACCCGCTGCTATGCGCCGGCGACGGTCCGATCAACCAGCTCCGCGACTGGTACGCCCAGTTCTACGCCGACGCCGCCGAGGTCCCGCCGCAGCTGTCCGAGCGCCGCGTCGTCGAGATCGACCTCGGTCTCGAGCGGCACCCCGAACTGCGCCACGCCTTCGCCGTCTGATTCGCCCCCCGCATCACTCCACCACCCGAGGTATCCGCATGAACAGCCCCACCACCGCTCCCGACCGCCTGGTTTCCGTCGACTCGCATGTGCACTTCACCGATGCGTGGATCAAGGAACGCCTGCGCAAGGAGCTGCACGCCGTCTGGGACGACGCCAACAGGAAAGCCGAGGAATACGCGGCCCGCGTCCTGCGCGGCGGCCAGAAGAACCTCGAGCTCGAGGACTTCGTCGACCCCGAGGCGTCGAAGGACCCCGGCCACTTCAATCCGGAAGGCAAGCTCAAGGCGATGGACCTGGATGGCGTCTACGCCGAGGTGATCTTTCCCGAGCTTGCCGGCGCCAAGATCGTCAATCCGAACCTGATGGGCGACGACTGGAAAGAGGTGTTCCAGAGCTACAACAACGCGATGGCCGATTTCGCGTCCTACGATCCGGTACGCCTGATGACGGCCTACCAGCTGCCGCTCTACGACATCGACTTCGCGGTCAAGGAAGTCGAGCGCCTTGCGCGCGACAAGAAGGCGCGCTGCGTGCAGCTCACGCCGTTCCCGGACGACTACGGCCTGCCCGATTTCTACCACGAGCGTTATGTGCCGCTGTGGAAGACGATCGAGGAGACCGGTCTGACCATCCTCAACCACCTGGATCTGCGCGCCTCGCTGTGGGATGTGTTCCGCCGCGACCCAACCCCGCAGAAGGGCATCTTCACCGCACTGCCGTGGGCGCCGCTGGCGGAGACCATCTGCATGTGGATCCTCACCGGCACGCTGGAGAAGTATCCCAAGATGCGCGTGCTGTTCGTCGAGCCGGGCCTCGGCTGGCTGCCGTGGTTCTTCGAGACCCTGCTCGACCCGCGCATGCACCAGCACTACGAGTTCCCCGGCGTGAACCGGCCGCCGAGCGAGACCTTCAAGGCGCAGTGCGGTGCCACGTTCATGTACGAGCCGCTCGGCCTCAAGGCCGCCTACGACTACTTCGGCGCCGACTGCCTGTTCTGGTCCACCGACTTCCCGCATCCGGCCACCTGCTGGCCGAACTCGCGCGAGCAGGTCATAAGCCAGTTCGCCGAAGCCGGGATTCCCGACGCCGACCGCCGCAAGATCACGTCCGAGAACGGACTGCGCGTCTTCGGCCTGAAGTAGGACCGTCCCCACCGGAGCCCCACGATGAATGCATCCACGACCGAAGGCCGCATCGAAATCGACGGCCGGATCTTCAATCCCTTCTCGCACGACTTCATCCGCAATCCTGATCCGGCCTGGCAGGTCCTGCTGAAGGACTACCCGATCGCATGGCACAAGGACCTGCAGATGTGGGTCGTCAACACCCACGCGCTGTGCGAAGCCATGCTCAAGGACAACCGTTTCACGCCCAATTACCGGATGTGGGAACACGCGCCGCCGCCGACGCCGGAAGCGGAGAAGAACGATTTCGACCGGATGACCGACCACTCGCTGTTCATGGTCACTCCGCAGGAACACCTGCGCCTGCGCCGCCTGACGCTGCCGGCATTCTCGCGGCCGGTGATGAGCAAGATCGACGCGACGATCCGCAGCCTGATCGTCGATGCCTTCGACCAGATCGGCACGCCCGACGCCTTCGACGTCTATACGGCGCTGTCCACCAAGCTTCCGGTGCGCTCGATCGCGCGCATGGTCGGCGTCCCGATCGAGCACGAGAAGCTGTTCCACAAGTTCTCGAACAGCTGCGTCAAGGCCACGCGCATCAACCTGCCGCCGAAGGAGCGCGAACAGGCAATCCAGGACAGCCTCGAGGGCTTCGACTACTTCAAGCGCGAGATCGCGCGCCGCCGCGCGCTGCCGCATCCGGGTGACGACTTCCTCGGCAGCCTGATCAGCGCGCGCGAAGGCGACGACTCGCTGTCGGACTGGGACATCATCGCGGTGATCTCGGCGCTGATCACCGCCGGCTCCGACACCGCGATCGACCTGTACTCGTATCTGGTCTACGCCTTGCTGAGCCATCCCGACCAGTACGCCCGGCTCAAGCAGCATCCGGAGCTGACCGAGAACGCGATCATCGAGATGCTGCGCTGGAGCGCGTTCGGCAAGCTGCCGTTCTTCCGCTTCGCCAGCGGCGACATCGAGTTCGCCGGCCAGCGGATCCGCAAGGGCGAGGCGATTCTCGTCAACCTGACCGCCGCCTGGCACGATCCGGCCAAGTGGGAGCGCCCCAACGAGGTCGACATCGGCCGCAATCTCGACGGGCATCTGGTCTTCGGCGCGGGCGCGCACTTCTGCATCGGCACCTACCTGGCCCGCACCCAGGCGACGATCACGCTGCAGGAGTTCATCCGCCGTTTTCCGGACGCCGAACTGGCCGGAGGCGACGGCGAGATCGAATACGACTACGGCCATCACAACGCCCGTCGCATCATCCGCCTGAAGGTCCAGACCAACCTCGAAGCCGCGCGCAAGGCGGCCTGAAGCCGGTCCGGACCACCGGCAATCGCCGGCACCCGCAAGCCCGGCCGCAAACAGCGGCCGGGCTTTTCTATCGATCGGCGCGCTGCGCGACGATCGTGGTGACGATGCCCGCCGCGATCACCGCGGCACCGGCCCAGGTCGCAACGCCGTAGCGTTCGCCGAGAAAGGCCGTCGCGGCCACCAGCCCGACCGCCGCCGCGACGTAGCCGATCTGACTCAGCAGCACCGGGCCGCCGCTTTTCTGCAGGCGGAAGAAGAACGGAAAGGTCACCGCCGACACCAGGACCTGCATCAGCGCCGGCCCCGCGACCACTTCGAGCGATGCCACCGGCACGCCGCCGCGCGCCGCCAGCAGCAGCACGAACAGCGTCGCCGCCAGCGCATGCCCCCAGAACGCCAGTACGTTCGGCGCCGCGCCCTCCGGCCAGTCGAGACTGCGATAGACGTTGCCGATCGCCAGCGCCACCGGGATCATCAGCGCCGCCAGCAGCCAGATCCGCTCCGCGCCCACGGATGCACTGCCGCGGGTGAGGCTCACGACGACCGCTCCGGCCAGGCCGATGACGATGCCGATCCGACCCAGACGCCCCGGCGTCTTCAGGCCGAACAGCGCGGCCAACAGGGCGGTGAACACCGGCGACAGCGCGAACATCAGCCCGGCGTAACCGGCGCCGGTATGGGGGATCACGCTGAACACCAGCAGGTTCGGCGCAACGAACGACAGCAGCGCGGAGATCGCGGTGTACCGCAACACCCGTGGCGACGGCAGTGCCAGGCTGCGCGTGGCGATCAACAACGGTAGCAACGCCGAGCTGGCGCCCAGCGATATCAGCAGCGCCCAGATCAGCGGCGATACGCCGGCATCGCCGGCGATCTTGCCCAACGGAAAGTTGAGCCCGATCAGCGTCCCGGTGATCAGCAGGAGGACCGCCGGAGACTGCGGCATCGCACCGGCCCCGACGCGCGCCGCCACGACCGGTGGCGGACTCATGCCCCGGCTCCGGCGCCGGCAGGGCCCGGCGCACCGTAGCGCCCGGAAAAGGCGACGGCATCGAGAGGGCGGCGCGTGCTCGGGATCTCGCGCGCCTGCAACTGTGGCGGCAGCCGCGCGGCATCGGCGCGGCGTCCGATCGCGATCGCGATCTCGACCTGAAAGGCGTCCGGAATCCCGAGCTGCCGCCGTACGGCGTCGAAGTGGATCCCGGCCATCGCGTGCGCCTGATAGCCCAGTAGCGTCGCCTGCAAGGCCAGCTGCGCCCAGGCCGCACCGGCGTCGAAACTGTGCGTGCGCGAGGGTTTCGGTTCGGCACCGTCGCGCCCGGCCAGGTGCCGCTCCGACACCAGAATCACCAGCGCGGAGGCATCCCGCGCCCAGGCGGCGTTGAACGCGTCGAGCAGGTCGACGAAACGCTGCCAGTGCGGATCGTCCCGCAACGCGTAGATGAACCGCCACGGCTGCAGGTTGTACGCCGATGGCGCCCAGCGCGCGGCCTCGAGGATCGTCAGCAGCTCGCGCCGCGGCATCGCCGCCGGCTCGAACGAGCGCGGCGACCAGCGCTGCAGGAACAGGGGCGCGACCGGATATCCGGAGCGGCGCCCGGCGGGCCGATCGGACAGGTCGGCCGTCGGTGTAGCGGGGTTCTGGCGCATCGTCTTCATCCTCGTCTCGGGCGGCGCAGGGGACGGCGCCGCGGTTCGAGGACACTCTAGGCAGCGGGCGGACGCGGATCAGCGGCCCTGGCGGAAAAAGACTGTTCACGCATCTGCGCAGGTCCGCGCAGCCGCTTTCGGAACGGAGTACGCGCTTACCGGTCCCAGTAGGGCGGATCGCTGATCTTCTCGGCGATGAAATCGACGAAGGCGCGCACCTTCGGCGACAGGTGGCGGCGCTGCGGATAGACCACGTACAGGGTCACCTCCAGGGTGCGGTAATCCGGCAGCAGCGGCACCAGCCGCCCGTCACGGATGTCCTTGCCGACCAGGAACGTCGGCGTACGGGTGATGCCGGCGCCACCGAGCAGGGCCTCGCGCAGCGCCAGGCTGTTGTTCATGCGCAGGCGGCCTTCGACCGCAATCGACTCCGCACCACCATCCGGGCCGACGAACACCCAGTTCTGCGCCGAACGCTGCAGACTGAAGGTGATGATGTCGTGCTCGTGCAGCTCGGCCGGTGTGCGTGGAGTGCCGCGGCGCTGCAGATAGGCCGGTGCCGCGACGATGGCATGACGGATCGGCGCCAGCCGACGGGCAACCAGTGACGAATCCTCCATCTCGGCACTGCGCAGCGCCACGTCGAATCCGCCATCGATGACGTCGACCTTGCGGTCGTCCAGATCCATTTCCACCGACACGTCCGGACAGCGTTCGAGGAATTCCGGCAACAGCGGCGCAACGTGCTGGATGCCAAAGGTCATCGGCGCATTGACGCGCAGCACGCCACTGGGGCTCGCCTGCAGCCGCGACACCTCGAGCTCGGCCTCGGCGATGTCCTCGAGCCCGCGGCGGCTGCGCTCGAAGAAAACGCGGCCGGCCTCGGTCAGGCTCAGCCGCCGTGTGGTGCGATTCAGCAGGCGCGCGCCCAGCCGGTCCTCGAGGCGGCTGACGTACTTGCTGACGACCGAACGCGACAGCTTCAGGCGCTCCGCCGCCTGCGCGAAGCTGCCGGCTTCGACGACCGTGACGAAGACGGCGACGTCGCTCAGGGAATCCATCGGCCCTCTCGATTGGTCAGCATCCGTGAACAGTCTTGTTCATGAAAGGCGGATTATCCATCAAACGCCAGGCCGTACCGTGCATGCCCCATTTCGACACGGCTCCCATCGATGAAAACCACGACGCTTCTCGCCACTGCTTCGCTGCTGACCGCGGCCCTGTCCGCCGCACATGCTGCCGATCGCGAGGTCGGCCGCAGCCCCTGGGGCGCGGACGACCAGATCGGCCGCCTCAACCTGATGACGCCCACCACACGCAGCGCGGTGCTGTCGCGCATCGTCGGCGGCGCGGTCTACGACCTGTCGGTCGAATACTTCATCGGTATGCCGAGCTGGCAGGCCGCCGGTGACCCGCATTACCGGATCTGGATGACGCACACCCCGCACGGCACCGTCGTCGACGATCCGCTGGGGCTCGGCAAGACCATGAACGAGCACGTCAGCTACACCGGCGCGGCGATCTCGATGTACACGCACATGGGCACGCACATCGACGGCCTGACCCACTTCGGCCTCGACGGACGGATCTGGAATGGCTTCAGCGCCGAAGAGCATCTCGGCGACCGCGGCTGGCGCGTCGCCGGTGTCGAGACCATGCCGCCGATCGTGGCCCGCGGGGTGATGATCGACGTTGCCACGGCCAAGGGCGTGGCGATGCTGCCGGACGGCTACCGGGTCACGCGGCAGGATCTGATCCGCGGCCTAGAGCGGCAGCAGCTCGAACTGCAGACCGGCGACGTGGTGCTGATCCGTACCGGCCGCATGCGCGTCTACGAGGACAGCACCGCGTATATGGACAACCCGCCCGGGCTGAGCCTGGATGCCGCGCGCTTTCTGGTGGAGGACAACGGCGCGATGATCGTCGGCGCCGACAATCTCAGCTTCGAGGCGTTTCCGTCGGAACTGGACGACGACTACGTGCCGTTGCACACGTACATGCTGGCGCAGCAGGGCGCACCGATCATTGAGCTGGCCTGGCTCGAAGAGCTGGCGCGCGACGGCATCCACGAGTTCGCCTTCATTGCCGGACCGCTGAAGCTGCGCGGCGCCGATGCCGCACCGCTGCGGCCGATCGCGATTCCGCTGGAGTGAGCCGGACGGCACAGGACCCGGACGGCCAACGCCGCCCGGGCCCTGTCGGCAGCTGGTCTGCGTCAGGCAACCAGACGGGGATTCGCCTCCGTCGTAGCCGGAGCGATCTCCTGCCGGCTGAAGATGCCGAGCACCGGCGTGCCATGGGCCCGCAGGACCGGCTCGATCCGGCGGTGCAGCGCGTGATAGCGGTAGAACGGCACGCGCGGGAACAGGTGGTGCACCGAATGCAGGTTCTGGCCAAGCCAGAACCACTCCAGCGGCTTCATCCAGGTCGGCATGATCAGGCTGCTGGTGTTGCGATAGCGCGCCTCCTCCGTATACGGGTGGTGCGGGCGATACGCGAACCAGTAGGCGGTGAAGAAAGCCCCGGCGAAGTAGCCGAGCAGCAGCATCGGCAGCGTGTACTCGCGCGACACCAGCACCACGAATGCCACGCGCCAGCCGATCGCGAAGAGCACTTCGGCGTAATAGGTCACGCGTTCACGCAGCGACGCCGTTGCCCAGTATTCGCGGAACAGAAAGGTGTTCTGCGTCCACAGAAACTTGAAACCGGTGATGACGAAGCCGATGACGCCATTGCGCATGCCGCTGACGACGAAATCGGGATCCTTTTCCGGCTGATTGGTATAGCGATGATGGGTGAAGTGCTCCACCTTGTGGGTCGAGTACGGCACCATGATGAAGGGCGCGACCAGATAGCCACACAGATCGTTGAGCCACTTCAGCGAATCGTACTTACCGTGAATGTTGCCGTGCGCGGCCTCGTGCAGCGGCGTGTAGGACATGTATGTCAGCGCTGCATAGATCAGCGTCGCCGCCCACCACGGCATCGCACCGACGGCAAAGGCCCAGAAATTGGCCACCACACCCACGAGCACGACCGCAACCAGCAGCACCGTCGGCCACGCCAGCTCACCCGTATACTCCTTGGACGTCGCGATCGCCTGCTTGTTGAGCGCGCTCAGATCCTGCTGCATTGGACTCCTCCGAATTCTTGGCATCAGCCTAGAATCTACGGATCCTGCTCCGTGCACGACAGGGCAGCGGCGGCCTGACGCCATGCATTTTCGGCCAGCCACCCGGACGCAGCTGATTCAAGAGGAGACCAAAGAGTTGGGAACGCAGTCGCAGACGGCGGTGCTGCATCCGGTCGCGATCGGCCAGGTCATGGTGAATTTCGCGGCGCGCTACGGCGTTGACGTCGAAACCTGCCTGCTCGGCACCAGCATCTCCGAAGCGCAGCTGCGCGACCCGGACGCCCTGATCGAGCGCGCCCAGGAAATGCGCCTGGTCGAGAACCTGATCCTGGCGCTGCCGGAAGTGCCGGCGCTGGGCTTCGAACTGGGGCTGCAATACAACGTCGCCACCTTCGGCATCCTCGGCTTCGCCCTGCGCATCAGCCGCAATCTGCGGGAGGCGGTGCATCATGCCTTGCGCTTCCTGCCGCTGAGCACGGCGTACTGCCGCTTCGAGCTGGTGCCCGATCCGGGGGTGTTCGGGGTCAGCCTAGATCCGAGCGGTATCCCGCATCATCTGCGCCAGTTCCTGCTGGAACGCGACTCGGCAACGGCGCTCAATCTGCTGCGTGAACTGAGCCTCGCCGGCATCAACATCCAGCGCCTCGAATACCAGGGTCCCGAACCGGAATACGCAGACCGCATCACCGCACTGTGCGGCATGGCGCCGCACTACGGCAGCACCCGCAACGCCATCATCGTGCGCAGCGAGGACGCCGAGATCCCGTTGCCGATGTACGACGCCCACCTCGTGCGCCTGCTGGAGGACCAGTGTCGCTCGCAGCTGCAGCGACGCCAGGTGACCGGAGTCACCGGACAGGTCCGGCAGCTGGTTCTGGGGCCGCTCGGCCTGGTCGCGTCGCTCGAGGACGCCGCGGAGAAACTGGCGATGTCTCCACGCAGCCTGCGGCGCAAGCTCGAAGAGGAAGGCACCACTTTCCGTGCCATCGTCGATACCGAACGCAAGCAGCTGGCCACGCAGCTGCTGCAGGGCAGCGACATGAAGCTCGACGAACTGGCGCTGCAGCTCGGCTACGGCGACACCGCCAGTTTCACCCGGGCGTTCCGGCGCTGGTTCGACCAGTCGCCGGGCGAGTATCGCCGGGTTCACAAGACCTGAGCCGATCCACCCGGGGCGGCTCGAGGCCCCACCGGATCAGCGCCCCGGCGACAGGCGCGGCGCGTCCTCCCGGGCTGTGGCCGCGATCCAGTCGGCGACGACCCGGAAGCGCCGGATATTGCCGGCGTCGCGATGGCTGAGCAGCCACAGATCCCGATGCAACTCGGGACCGGCGCTGAACCGGACCAGCGCCCGTTGCTCCGCGACGAAACATGGCAGCAGGGCCAGCCCGATGCCCGCCTCGCAGGCCCGGATCAGCGTATCCATCGAGCTGCAGCGCAATGGCGTCCGCGCCGATGGCACGGTCCGTGCCATCCAGATCATTTCCGCCGTGTCGGCGAGGTCTTCGTTGAACGCCAGCCACGGCAGTTGCCCCCACCGCTTCCGCGACGCGACCTTGAGCGCGGCGACGCCGTAGACCGCCATGGCGACGCTGCCGATGCGACGCATCTTCAGGGCGGCGTCCTCCTGCGGCCGCGCCACCCGGATCGCGAGATCCGCCTCGCTGCGCGTGAATGACAGCACGTTGTTGTCGGGAATCGCCTTGATCTCGACGTCGGGATACCGCGCCAGCAGGCCCGGCAGGCGTGGCACCAGCCAGTCACTGAGCACTGCATCGACCGAGGTGATCCGGACCGGACCGCTGACGCTTTCGGCCTCCTCGGTGGTCGCCGTCACCAGCGCCTGTACCCGCCCCTCGATCTGCTCGGCCGTCGCCAGAAAGATCCGCCCCGCATCGGTCGGCCTGTAGCCCTGCGGGTCGCGGATGAACAGCCGCGTCTGCAGCGCACGTTCGGCCGCGGCCAGACGTCGGCTCACCGTGGAGGTATCCACGCCGAGCCGACGTCCCGCCGCCCGCATGCTGCCGCTGTGCGCCAGCGCCACGAGCATCGGGATGTCGTTCCAGTCGAACTTCGGAAGGCGAGCGGCCATGCAAGGGTATGCAGTTCTGCAATATGGCTTTGCAGTTTCGCTAATCCGCGAAAGACCGGCAACGGTGTAACGTCAGCCCCGAATATCCGGGTGACAGCACCGATGACGACGATGGACGACACACTGATGCCGGCTGTGGCCGCGCCCCATGCACACGGACATGCCTGTGCGCTGCATGCGCATGCGCCGGTAACGATGTTGCGGGAACGCGACGACGCGCACGAAACATCCGGGCGGGACGCTGCGGCGGGCCCGGCGGAGCGTCCGGTGCGGGAGATCATCCGCAGCTATCCGCTCATCGACGAGCTGCTCGACGCCCGCCGCGGCGTCTTCGGCGGCACCGAGGCCGAAGCGGTGTTCCAGGGCTATCGCAGCCATGCGTATCACATCCTCAACTTCGCCCGGCAATGGATCGAGCCGAGTCCGGAACGCGAGGAGAAGATCGCGATCGCCGCCGTGTTCCACGACATCGCGGCCTGGCCCGACGGCAACCTCGACTACCTGAGTCCGTCCGCGGACCAGGCCGAACGCTATCTCGACGGGATCGGGCGCGGCGACTGGAAGCCGGAAATGCGGCTGATGATCGAGATGCACCACAAGATCACCGCCTACCGGGGCGCCTTCCGCGAATGGGTCGAACCGGTTCGGCGCGCCGACTGGTGCGACGTGTCGTTCGCCCTGATGCGCTTCGGCCTGCCCCGGAGCTTCGTTCGCGAGGTACGCGCGGAGTTCCCGCTGACGGCGTTCTACCCGAACCACGTCTACAAACTCAGCCTCAGGTGGATGCTGCGCCATCCGCTCAACCCGGCACCGATCTTCCGCTGGTAACGGTTGGCGCCGCGTTCGGCGCGCTCCCCCTTGAAGTCCGCCCGCGGCCGCGCCTAAATATCGGCTGCGGACAGATGCACACGGACAACAGACGGCATGGCGACGGGCTGGGCACAGGACGGAGCGGTACAGGATCAGATCGATGCGACGGTCAAGGACGCCGTGGAGCGCGCCCGCAGCCGGCTGTCCGCGGGTCCGAGCCTGAGCCATTGCGCCGACTGCGATGCCGAGATCCCCGAACGCCGGCGGCTGGCCATTCCTGGCGTCCGTCTGTGCGTGACCTGTCAGGAAACTGCGGACGGCAAGGCCGATACCTTCAGCGGCTACAACCGGCGCGGCAGCAAGGACAGCCAGCTGCGCTGATCCGGACCAATGCCCGCCGCCACGACCTTCAGCGTCCGGGCGACCGTCTGCCCGGGGCCTTCCGCCGCCCTGGCCCCCGAGCCGCAGGCGCCCCGACGACCAGCAGGCGCGCCGCCATCGCGGCCATCTCCGCCAACAGTTCGTCGCGCCGGAACAGCGGCGGCGCGTCGAGGCTCAGATAGCGCAGCAGCGTGAACACCACGCTGTTGATGACGACGAAGGCCCGTGCCGGCGACGGATCCACCTGATGATCCCGGATGTGGGCGAGTGCGTACGCCCGCAGGACCTCGAGCATGCGCTGCTCGAAGCGGTAGAGCCCGCGCCCGATATCGAGGCGGTGCCAGTGCTTGAGCAGCTCGTAGGCCAGACCGTTGCGCGCCTCGAACGCGTCGAAGGCAGCGTCGAGCAGGGACCGCGCAAAGGTCTGCGGGTCCGCCGCCAACGCGTCCATTGCCACCCGGTCGACGGTGGCAATCAGATCGCCGTCGACCTGCTCGATCAGCGCCGCGATCAGCTCGTCCTTGTTCTGGAAGTACTGGTACAGCGAACCGACGCTGACACCGGCACGCTCGGCCACGCGGACGGTCGTCAACGCATCCAGCCCGTCTTCGACGACGATGTCCCCGGCGGCGTCGACGAGGCTGGAGACCAGCACCCGGGCCCGCTGCTGTATCGGTTTCTTGCGCATGGCGATGATCGATCCTGATGCGGGACGGCTTGCGAATTGAATGCGAATAAACATTCGCACTACGGTCACTGTCAATCCCGACCGCCCGGATCCGACCATGACCCAGCTTCCGCCCGACTTCATTCCCGCGCGTCATCGCCGCAGCGAGACCGCCAGCACCATGCTCGGCCGCCTGCACAAGGTGATGCCGTCGATCACCCCGCCGGACGCCGCACGCTGGCAGCAGATCGGACGTGCGCTGATGGAGGGCGACCGCGGAATGGATCCGCTGGTCGCCGCGATGACGCGCAACGGCATCCGCGAATCGCGGGCGCAGTTCGAACGCGCGCTGCGAGACGGGATCGATACGGTCCCGGATGCACTGCCCGAACTACGCGGCTTCATGAACGCGATCGGCACGCCCCCGCCATGGCTGGACCGGGACCGGCTCGCACGCGGCGCCGCGCTGTTCTGGCGCTGCGGCCGCAACGCGCTCTACGTCGGTCGCGACGTGGCGCTGATGGGCGGCTATCAGGCGTCCGCATTCAACCGCACGCTGATCCTGACCGGCGCACTGCAGAAAGGCCCGACCCGGCGACTTGCCGAAACCGTGCAATGGAGCCTGGACTGCACCGCGCAAGGCGGCATGGACGCGCACGGCATCGGCTGGCGCTCGACGCTGACGGTACGCTTCATCCATGCGCTGGTCCGGCGCTCCGTCGCCGCGCGGCCGGACTGGAAAATGACCGAATGGGGCCTGCCGATCAATCAGGCCGACATGGCCGCCACGCTGTACGGCGCCCTGACCGTTCCGATCCTCGGCGCCCGCATGATGGGCATGCCGCAGTCGCGCCAGGACCGCGACGCCGCCGCACACCTGACCCGCTACGTCGGCTGGCTGATCGGCGTCGACGACACCTGGCTGACGGACAGCGAGGACGCCGCGGCCGCCCAGCTCATGCAACTGCTCCTGAGCCTCAACAATCCCGACGAAACCAGCGCCCTGATGGCACGGCCGCTCGCCGAGGAACCACTGCAGCGGCCGTATCCGAACTTCGCCTGGTTGCGGGGACACCTGCAGCACTCCAAGCACCTGTCGATCAGCCGCGCGTTTCTCGGCAAGGCGGCGATGACGCGGCTGGGGCTGCCGGCGAACGGACTGCCGTGGTATCCGCTGCTGACGATGCCGCTCACACTGGGGTATCACGGCATCGCCGGACTGCTGCCCGGCGGCAAATCGCGTGTCGCGACGGCAGGCCGCGCCGCACAGGAAGCCTATGTCCGCCAGCTCGTCGCCGACAGCCCGGCCGTGATCGGCCAGTCGGCGACGGCGGCCATCTAGTCCCCGGGCAGTGGTCACCGTGCAAGCGCCACCGCCGACGGTGGTTGACCGGCGTCAATGCGACCGGCATCCGCCTCTTAATAGGCTTTCGCGCATTCCATTCATGCCGAAAGCCCTCCCATGCACCGTGCCGCGCTCCGCCGAATCCTGCTCCTTTTGTCGATGCTCATCGCGCCCGCCATCACCTTCGGCGCCGCCGACCCCACGGCACCGCCGGCGCTGAAGGCGGAGACGGTGCTCACGGATCTGCAGCAGCGAATCGACGAACTGCAGCGGTTGCTCACCGGCGTGCGCGCCGCCGACGGTGAACCGCAGCGCCAGCCGGCGATGCTGCGCCACTGGACCGAGATGCAGGACTACATGGCCGCATCGCTGGCACGGGTCGTCCGCGAGCCGGGAACCGCAGCGACGGATTGCCGCGTGATCGCGGGCACCTGGAAGGGTCTCCCATTCCCGGGCCATATCCGCTCGGACGACTACCTCAAGGCCATGCAGGGCCAGATGGACCGCATGCGTGGCGACCTCGCCAGCCTGCGCGCCGTGGCGCAGGATCCCGAAGCGCTGGATGCCGCACTCAGGAGCCAGTGGCAGGCGAATTACCAGTTTCTGCAATCGATGCGCGGACTGGACTGGATGTTCAGCGGATGGACGCCGGACAGCCCCGGAGACCGGACCCTGCCGGACTCGCAATCGGAAGGGGCACAGTTGACCTCAGCCTATTGCTCGAGCTGCCACGCCGTACCGGACACGCGCCTGCACAGCGCCGAGGAATGGAAGCTGATCATGTCGAAGATGACCCAGCACATCACCCGCTCCGACAGCAGCTTCCCGGTGTGCGTCCGCATCCCGGCCGCGGCCGAACTCCAGGCCATCAGCGACTATCTGATCAAGTACGCACGCTGATCCGGCGACAACCGGATCAGGCGGCGCGCGCCTGCTCCGGCTGCGCCGCGGCAAGGCGGGCATAGCGCCCCGGCGGTTGCCCCACGCTGCGACGGAAGGCGGTGCTGAAGGCGCTGGCCGACCCGTAGCCGACGCGCTCCGCGATGTGGGCAAGGCCGAGTTCCTGGCGTCGTAGCAGACGCTTGGCCACCGCCATGCGCCACGCCAGCAGATACTCCATCGGCGGCATGCCCACCGTCTGTATGAAGCGCTCGAAAAAGGCCGATCGGGACAAGGCCGCCGTCTTCGCCAGCGTCGCAATCGTCCACGGCCGGTCCGGATGCTGGTGCATGTCGCGCAGGGCCAGGGCCACGCGCGGATCCGCGAGTCCGCGCAGCAACCCGGGCGGCGCTCCGTCGGATGGCGCCACGCGCAGCGCCTCGATCAGCAGCACTTCCACCAGGCGGGTCAGCACCAGCTCGCGGCTGGCGCGCTGCTGCTTCGATTCCTCGCCGATCAGCTGTACCAGCATCGCCAGCCGCTGCGCATTGCGCACATGCACCAGTCGCGGCAGCAACGACACCAGCAGCGCCGCGTCCGGCGAATCGAATTCGAAGTAGCCGCCGAGCAGGCGGACGTCGACCGGCCCCTCGGGCGATCCATGCCGAACCTCATCCGTTGCGGTCGGATCGATGTGCGGATCCATCGGGATCGGCGTCACCGGCTCGAAGCCGGACAAGGTGAAGGCCGGCGTCGCCGGCAGCAGCACGAAGTCGCCCGCATCCAGGGTGACGGCGGCCTCACCGTCCACCTGCAGGCGGCAGCAGCCCTCCAGCACGACGCAGAAACTCGGCTGGCCAAACGGCATATAGCGCACGCCCCAGCGGCCGGCGCCGCCGATGCCCTTGGCGTACACGGCGCTCGGCTGCAGCAGCGCAATAACCTCGGAGAGTGCATCGGCCATTTCAGGACTCTCGATAAATTAAATAGGACTATGCGTTGTATTTAGTCCTGCATGCAATCGTTATCGTGGCGACATGGCCATCACCACGGAGTCCCCCATGAAAACCGCCCTCATCACCGGCTGCTCATCCGGCTACGGCCTGGAAACCGCACACCATTTCCACGCGAACGGCTGGAACGTCATCGCCACCATGCGCACGCCGCGCGAGGACCTGCTGCCACGTTCACCGCGCATGCAGGTGCGCCGGCTCGACGTCACCCGCCCCGACAGCATCGCCGCGGTCGTCGAGGCCAGCGGACCGGTCGATGTCCTCGTCAACAACGCCGGCATCGGCCTGTTCGGCGCGGTCGAAGCCACACCGATGGCCACGATCCGGGAGGTCTTCGAAACCAATACCTTCGGCGTGATCGCGATGACGCAGGCGGTGTTGCCGCAGTTCCGCGCCCGTGGGGCCGGCGTCATCATCAACGTCACATCCAGCACGACGCTGGCGCCAATGCCGCTGGTGGCGGTCTATACCGCGAGCAAGACCGCGATCGAAGGCTTCACCGGCTCGCTCGCGCACGAGCTGGGCAGCTTCGGCATTCGCGTCAAGCTGGTCGAGCCCGGCTACGGACCGGGCACGCGTTTCTCAGAAAACTCCGGCGCACGGCTGCAAGGCTTGATTCCGGAAACCTACGCGTCGTATGCGCAGTCGGTATTCGAGGCCTTCACGCAGGTCAGCGCAGTCACCACCGCGACCGATGTCGCCGAAACCGTCTGGCAGGCAGCGCACGACGAATCCGCCCGACTCCGGTATCCGGCCGGGCCGGATGCCGTCGCCCTGTCCGAAGCCGCGTGATCCCCGCCGACGGACCCCGCCCTGTCACCGCAGGAGTTGCGAGCGGCGATGCACCGGAACCGCGACCCGTGATCCAGGGTCCGGAAACGGCGCGCTACCCGGCGACCCGGTCCGGCTGTCGGGGAAGGCGGGCCTGCAAATACGCCTCGGCCGCGCGGCAGGCCTCGGCCACGTAATCCGGCCGGATCTGCCGGTGCCGGCGTTCGGACAGCGCGAACAACGCGGTGACGATCTCGACGGCGATGATGTAGGGATCCGGTTCGCGCGGCAGCTCCGGCACACCGGCGCGCGATTCGAACAGCTGCCGGATCGTGCGGCCGAGGCGGTCGATCGTCGCGCGCTGCGCGGCGGCGACTTCCGGGCTCATCCCCCAGTGCAACAGCACCGCCCGCGCTGCCGGGCGATCCGCGTAGTACGCCGCCGCCGCGTGCACCAGACGCCGCAGTCCGGTATGCCAGCTCCGGGTCCGCCCCCAGGCTGCTGGGATCAGCTGTTCGCGCTGCGCGAGGTACTGCTCCGCGAGCGCCAGCAACAGCGCCTCCGCACTCGGGAAGTGGCGGTAGACGCCCGCACGGGGCACGCCCAGACGCTCGGCCAGCTGTGGCAGGGACAGGGCCGCGACGCCACCCGCCGCGATCATGCGTTCGGCTTCCGCCAGCATCGCGTGTACCCGTTCGCGCGTCCGCGCCTGCAACGGCGGCACCGGCAGCATGGCCGCCCGATCCCGACCCGCTGCGACCGCGGCCGGCTTCTTGACCCCCTTGCGCAGCTTTGCCATATTGAAAACGAACTTTTGTTCGATTATTGCCTTCGAGCCATCGCCGCCCATGATGCGTATGGCCCGGCCCGTCGGCAAGTTCCTTCCGCGGCCAGAACCGGCCCGACCTCTGGCACATGACACATGACCAAAGCCCAACCCGCCCCGACAGCACCACTGCACCGGCCCCGAGGACCTCGCACATGACCGACGCGCGATCCACTCCGCGCCGCGCCTTCGTCACCGGCGCCACCGGCTTCGTCGGCAAAGCGCTCTGCGCGGAGCTGATCCGCGACAACTGGCAGGTGACCGCACTGGTCCGCACGCCGGCCGCCGCCCAGTCTCTGAATGCGCTGGGCGTCACCCTGACACCCGGGGACATTCTCGACTCGGCGTCGCTGAGCACCGCCATTCCGGCCGGGGTGGACACGGTGTTCCACGTCGCCGGCGACACCAGCCTGTGGCGCAAGCGCGACGCGATACAGACGCGGATCAACGTCGACGGCACCCGCAACGTATTGCGCGCCGCCGTGGCCGCCGGTGCCGGGCGACTCATCCAGACCTCGACGCTCTCCGCCTACGGACGGCACGAGGACCGCATCACCGAAACCACCCCGAGCCGCGCCGCGGCCTCTGCCCTCAACTACGAGCGCAGCAAGTGGGCGGCCGAGCAGGAGGTTCGCAACGCGGTCGCCCAGGGGCTCGACGCGGTGATCCTGCAACCCGGCGCCATCATCGGCCCCGGGGACCGCAGCAACTGGGGCCGCATGTTCCTGATGCTCCGCGCGGGCAAGCTGCCGTTCCTGACCCGCGGGCGCATTTCGTTCAACCACGTCACCCAGATCGCACGCGCGCACATCGCCGCAGCCGCGGTCGGACGCAGCGGCGAAAGCTACCTGCTGGGCGGTGACGACACGTCGATGGCGGACATGATCGTCGGGATGTGCGAACTGCTCGGCAAGCGCCCGCCGCGCCTGAGCGTGCCGGAAGGACTGCTGCGCGCGCTGGCCGCCCCGGTCGCCGCGCTGACGCCGTCGAGCGTGTCGGAACCGATGATCTCACCAGAGCTGGCACAGCTGATGTCCGCCCGTACCGTCTGCAGCAGCGCCAAGGCCGAACGCGAACTGGGCCTGCAGCCGACGCCGCTGCAGGACTGCCTGCGCGACTGTCACGACTGGCTCAAACAACAGGCACTCCTGTGAAAACGATCGAACTGACCCCACTGATGCGCGTGATCATCGGCTTCGACCTGCTGGTGACGGCCTGGCTCGCGCTGCCCGGAGCGGCGGGCCTGTTTCTGGATCTGCTCGATGCCCTGGGACGCTGGAGCGGTCTGGCGCCACCGATCGCAGCCTTCGACCCGCTGCAACTGTTCATGGTCAACCTTGCCGGCATCCTCGGCGTGACCTGGAACTGGACGCGCTGGCACACGGCGTCTTACGACCTGGCAAAGATCGACGCAGTCGCGCGCATCGCCGTCGCCGCACTGATCGTCTACTACGTGGTCGCAATGGACGCGACCCCCGTACTGCTGCTGTTCATGGTCAGCGAGCTGTCGGGCAGCGCCGTGGAGTTCCGCCTGCGTCCGCGCGCCGGGTCCGCCTAGGGTTCGCTACCAGCTGGAACTGGCCCCACCGCCCCCGGAACGTCCGCCTCCGGACGACGAGGAACCGGAAGACGAGGACGAGGAGCGGCGGCTGGCGTGATAGGCCGGCGTGTATTCGTAGACACCCGGCGCCTTCTCCTTCAGATGACCTTTCTTGATCATCGCCGCCCGACGACGGGCGAGATCCTCGAGGAACCGGCGGTAGCGCTCCGGCGAGGCGTACTTGCGCGCGGGCAGATGGATCATCAGGTACAGGACCAGGAGCGTGGCCGCCACCGTCGCCACGAACGCCAGCACCGACCAGGCCGCCAGCAGAATCACGAACACGCCCGGATTGACTGACAGAAAGGCCAGAACGAACCAGTGCCCCTTCCCCTCCGACCTGGTGCCGCGCGACGTCGCCACGTCCTCGTCATCGAATGACAGCGTCGGATCCTGCGCCTGGAGCCGCGCACGCTGACGGGCGACCACGCGCTTGCGGATCGGGCTGCTGAACCAGATCGTGATCATCAGCACGCCCCAGGCGATCCAGCCCAGTGTCCAGTTCTCCTCGCCCTCGCCGGACGGACGGTCCAGTTCCTGCAGGGCTTCGGGATCCCGCGCCACCAGACGCGACAGGTATCCGAAGCTGTCGACGATCGCACCGACCGTGTCGCCGCTGCGCATCTTCGGGGCAAGGTAGTCGTCGAGCGCGTGCAGCGCGGCAACGTCGGTGATGCTGCCTTCCAGGCCGTAGCCGACTTCGAAGCGGGACTTGCGGTCGTCCATCGCCAGCACCAACAGCAGGCCGTTGTCCACATCCTTCCGCCCGAGCTGCCACTTCTCGAACGCCTCGACCGCGACGTTCTCGATCGGCTCGCCGTCGAGTGTGGTGACGATGAACACCGCGCCCCAGATGTGGCTCGTCTGCCGGATCCCGAGCAACGCGTCATTGACGGTCTGCCGCTCCGATGCCGTCAGGAAGCCGCTGGGGTCGACGACGTTCGGAGTGAACTCGGGAATCTCGAACGCCAGCGCCGATGCCGGCACCCATGCCAGCGCCAGAACCGTGATGACCAGCCGCCGCAATCTGCGCATCGCCCTTCCCCTCGGAGCTCCCGTTCGGAGAAGCGGATTATGACGCCCACGCACTCCCGGAAACACCGGCGCAGCACGTCCCCCGGCGCGCGTGCGAGACGCCCGTCACGTTGACGCCGTCATCCACACCGGATCAGGCGACGATCATCAGCCCCGCGGTCGCGACCAGCATCGCGCAGATCGTCAGGTTGAAGACCGACTGCGCGCGCGGCGTCGTCAGGACGCGCAGCATCACTACGCCGAACGCGGCCCAGAGCAGGACACACGGCAGGGCCACGGCGATGAACAACGCCACGCCGAATGCCGCACGCGAGAAGTCGACACTGCCGATCGTGGTCGCCGCCGCCAGCCCCATCATCCAGACCTTTGGATTGACGACCTGGAAGATCGCGGCCTGCGCGAAGGCCACCGGCCGGGCGTCGCCGGACGCTGCGTCATGCCCGCCCGCGGCAGGCGACGCGCGCGTCAGCCGCCATGCCAGGTAGCACAGATACCCGGCACCGATCAGCTTCAGCGCCGGAATGAGCGCAGGCCACGCCAGCATCAATGCGCCCAGCCCGACCACGTTCAGCGCGACCAGCGTCGCGGTGCCGAAGATCACGCCGCCCAGATGTGGCAGCGACCGCCGCAGGCCGAAGCGCGCGCCGGACGCCAGCAGCATCAGATTGTTCGGCCCCGGCGTGATCGCGGAGCTGAACGCGAGCAGCGCCAGTGCCTGCCAGGTCGCATCGGTATGCAGTTCAATGTTCATGCGGCGCAATCTACCGACGCACGTCGAATCAGCACAGATACAATGAACCGGAATTTCGACCGACACAGATTCAGAGCATGACGCCCGCCTATCAGCGCATCGCCGACGACATCGCCACCCAGATCCGCAGCGGGCGCATCGCCGCCGGCAGCCGCCTGCCGTCGGTGCGCGAGCTGGCGGCGCAACACCGGGTCAGCGCCGCAACCGCGATCGGCGCCCTGCGCACGCTGGAGTTCCGGGAGCTGGCGGAGGCACGCCCGCGCTCCGGATACTTCGCGCGCCTGCCGCCCCCATCGGCGCCGGAACCACCGGTCAGCCGCCCACCCGCCCGCAGCCGCTCGGTCAGGATCAGCGACATCGTCTCGCAGATGTTCTCGGCCGGCGCCCCCCGCACCCGAAGCCCGGCGCCGCTGGGCGCCGCGTTTCCGGATCCCGAACTGCTGCCGACCCAGGCCCTGCAGCGCAGCACGGCCCGCCTCGCCCGGACCGCACCGCGTCTGCTGTCAGGTTACGGATCGCTCGAGGGATCGCCGCGATTGCGCCGCTGGATCGCCGCACGCTACCTGCGCAGCAGCACCGCGATCGACGCATCGGAGCTGCTGATCACCAACGGCGGAATGGAGGCGCTGCAACTGGCGCTGCGCGCGGCATGCGAGCCCGGCGATACCGTGGCGGTCGAGTCTCCGTGCTACTACGGCTTCCTGCAGATCATCGAAGCCCTGAATCTGAAGGCCTGCGAAATCCCGACCCATCCGCGCGCCGGCCTGTCGGTGGAAGCACTGGAGCGCGTGCTGAACAGCCCCACCGGCCGCACGGTCAAGGCCTGCCTGCTGTGCCCGACGCACAGCAATCCCCTCGGCGCGACGATGCCGGACACCGACAAGGCCGCGCTCGTCGCGCTATGCCGCCAGCATAAGGTGACACTGATCGAAGACGATCTCTACGGCGAGCTGCAGTATGGAGAACGCCGCCCCCTGCCGCTGCGGCACTTCGACCCTGAGGGCGAAGTGATGCTGTGCAGTTCCTTCTCGAAGACGCTCGCGCCGGGTGCCCGCATCGGCTTCATCGCCGCCGGCGCGCGCACTGAACGCGTGCGTACGCTCAAGTTCGCCGCCTCGGTCAGCACCGCACCGCTGATGCAGGAAGCCGTGGCCGAACTGTTGGAAGGCAGTCTCTACGACCGTCATCTGCGGCGCCTGCGTGCCGCCTGCGAACAGCAGGTGCAACAGGCGATGCGCTACGTTGCCGAATCATTCCCCGATGGCACCCGCGTGGCCCAACCCAGCGGCGGCTTTTTGTTATGGGTGCAGCTGCCGGAAGGCGCCAACACACTGGGCCTCTACCGGAGTGCCACGGCGGAAGGCCTGGAGTTCGCACCCGGTCCGTTGTTCAGCAGCCGCGGCGGTTTCGCCGACTCGCTGCGCCTCAACTGCGGCCACCGCATGACACCCCGGATCGAAGCAGCGTTCCGGCGGCTTGGAGAACTGGCGCGGAGCGCGTAACACAACGATGCCGCGCGACCTCACAATGTCGCTGCGTCGATGACGTACCGGTAGCGCGCCTTCTTGTGCACCACGTTTTCCCAGGCCTGGTTGATCTGCTCGGCCTTGATGACCTCGATCCTGGGCAGAACCTTGTTATCCGCGCAGCAATTCACCACCTCCTGGGTTTCCTTCATCCCGCCGATCAATGACGCGTTGAAGTTCACGCGCGCCACTGACAGTGCCAGATTGTTGATGGCCAGCTCGAACTTCTCCGGCATGCCAACCTGGGTGAAGCTGCCGTAAGGTTTGACGACAGCCGCATAGGCGGCGACGTCGTACTGCACCGGGATCGTCGAGATCATGTAGTCGAGTTTTCCCCGGTGGCGATTCATCATGCTGAGATCCTCGACGACGATGGCTTCCTTGGCCCCAAAGGCGAGAATGTCCTTGCCCTTGGACGGCGAGGTCGTGAACGCGTAGACCTCGGCGCCTTCGGACACAGCGAGTTTTATGGCCATATGGCCGAGTCCGCCAATTCCGGCGACACCGACCTTCATGCCAGGCTTGAGCTCTGCACGCATCAGCGGGGAATAGGTCGTGATGCCCGCACACAACAACGGTGCCGCCTCCTGCAGGCTGATGTGCTCCGGAATGTGCACAGCGAAGTGATCCCTGACCACGATATTGCTGGAATACCCGCCCTGTGAAATCCCGGTTGGCGAACTCTTTTCCGGATAGCCGTAAGTGAACACCGTATCCGGACAGTATTGTTCTTCCTCTCCCTGGCAATGCTCACATTCCAGGCAGCCATCGACCATGCAGCCGACACCCGCGCGGTCGCCGACTTTGAACTTCGTGACGTTGCTGCCGACGGCCGTGACGATGCCGACGATCTCGTGACCGGGCACCTGGGGGTAGTGCTGCGGCCCCCAGTGTCCTTTCATCTGATGGATATCGGAGTGACAAATGCTGGCGTACTTGATGTCGATCAGAATGTCGTCATCGCCCACCGGGCGCCGCTCGAACGTCCACGGCACCAGCTTGCCGGAGGGATCGACCGCGGCGTATCCCTTGGACTTGATGTTTGCGACCGAGCCGGTTCCCGCAAATAGATCAGCGGAACTCGCCAGCAGGAGACTCCCTCCGGTCACCGCGGAACGACGCATGAAATCCCTTCGGCTCAGATCGCTTTGCTCAGGCATGACAGTGCCTCCTTGGATGTGAGATTCGACTCGCTCACAACGATATGTGGTCCGGACAGCGACTGGCGCAAGCCGGCGTTCTCTTTCGAAAGCGGAACTCAGACCGGCTGTACGGTCGGGCGGAACAGGATTTCGTTCACGTCGACGTCGTCCGGCTGAGAGATCGCAAAGGCCACCATGCTGGCCATGGTGCTGGCCGGCACGCCGATCTTGCTGACGGCATCGCTAACGTTCTCGGCAAGCCCGGGTTCGGTGATGTGTTCGGTCAGCTCGGTTCGCACGGCGCCGGGCGAAATGGTGGTGACGCGGATGTTGTAGTCCTTGACTTCCTGCCGAAGGCCTTCGGAGATGGCACGGACCGCGTGCTTGGTCGCGCAGTAGACGGCGCCAGTGGCAACGACCTTGTGGCCGTAGACCGATGAGACGTTGATGACGTGCCCGGATTTCTGCGCCTTCATGTACGGCAACGCGGCAGCGATGCCATAGAGCGTGCCCTTCATGTTCACATCGATCATGCGCTCCCATTCGTCGATCCGCAGGCTTTCCAGCGGTGAGAGCGGCATGAGTCCCGCGTTGTTGAAAATCACATCCACGCGACCGAAGGTCGCATTGGCGGTTGCGACCAGGTTCTGGACGTCTTCAAGCTTGGACACGTCGGCGGCCACCGCAATGGCCTGCCCACCCGCCTGGGTGATGTCCTGCACGATCGCGTCCAGCCGTTCCATACGGCGCGCACCGAGAACCACTTTGGCGCCCTTGGCCGCAAGGCCCCGGGCGGTGGCTTCACCCATGCCGCTGGAGGCGCCGGTGATCACAATAACTTTGCCGGTGATGTTGTCAGTCATGATGTATTCCTTTGAAGGTGATGTCTTCCGGGGTCGGTGGGTTCATCGTGGAGCACGCCGGAGCCCGCCCCACTACTCCGCCACCTCGATGCGAACCGCAATGGCGCCATCCGTCAGCAAAACGTCGATCGGCACATCGAAGGTGCCAAGGCGGACCAGGCCCGTTGAGGTCTGAAATGGCTTGTAGAAGATCGCGAGATTGCCCCAGGGCGCGTAGTAGGTGATGTCGCCGGCCCGCGGGCGGTAGCCAGCCGGCGCATCCGTGGTGTCGAGCCGGCGTGGCAGGTCTGCGATTTTCTCGGTCGCGTTGTAGTCGCGAAGCGAGACCTCCAACGGCAGCAGCGCCAGAAAATCGCGCCCCACCGGCGTATCGTCGAGCGTCGCCGAGAGCACCTCATCGCCGACAGTCACCGTAATTCTGGTCATGGGAATCTCCTTGGAAGGCACCGCATCCATGCCCTGGACTGAAACCGGAGCGCCAGCCATGAATACGGCTGTCAGCGTCATCCCGACTACATGTCTGCCGGAGCGCAGCATCTACGCACTCAAGCGCCGCGCGCTGGACGTTTCCCGGTGGACGGCAGGATCGGGAGAAGCGCCTGTTCGACCCTGCGCCCCTCCTGCTCGCCCACCGCCTCGCTCAGCACAGCCGCCACCGCCATGAGTTCGGCCTCCGTGAGGCCGACGTTGGACGCGATCGCAACGTGCGACGCAAGCTGGGAAGCCACGCCATCGAGGCTCGCCAACGCCGAAATCGTCGCAATTTCCCGCTCCTGGTAGTCGAGGATGCCGCGGGCAAACAGATCGCCGAAAAGGTGGCGCTGCAGAAGCCGGTTGATCGCCGGGGCGAAGTCGAACAAGGGACCGGAAACCGGCCTACCCACGAGTTCGGTCTGCACCGCCTTGCCGATTTCGAGACTGCTCTGGTCTTCAGGCAAGGATTTCGCCTCCGCCCCGGTCGGGTCTTCGATCCCTTCAGCCTTGCGTTCTTCGAGTACGGCCATCAGCGTCGCGAGGCCATTCAGGGCGCGCGGAAAACCAGCATAGCCATAGAGATGAATCTGGATCTCTTTGATCTCGTTGATGCTCAAGCCGGCGTTCAAACCCGCACTGATGGCAGCCTGCAATGACTTCAGATCGCCGTTGGCGGTGAAGGCGGCGATGGGCACGATGGCCTGCTGCCGCTGCGGCAGGGCATCTTTGCGGCGCACCGCTTTCGCTTGGCGTTGGTGATCGCCGTTGTACTCGGCATCGGTCACCTTCTCCTTCCAGATCACGTTCTCACCGTCGCGGCTGCCGGTGATCACCAGATGCGTCATCGGCGCATCGGGTGTCGCACCATGCCAGTGATCGACGTTCGCGGGACACCAGACGCTTTCGCCCTCTGCGAATTCGATCACCTTGCCGTCACGCGTTCCGGTGAGGGCGATGCCCGAGGTCACCACCATATGCTGCCCGGCCGGGTGCAGGTGCCACGCGGTGCGAGCACCGGGCTGGAACGTCACGTAGGCCCCGGAGTAGTGGGCAATGTCATTCCCGGGAAACAGCATGTCGACCTGGACGTCGCCGGTGAAGTAGGTGTCCGGCCCCTTGAACGACTGTTGTGAACCGGCCGCGTAGAGGGTCTGGGCCGCATGCGGCGCATCCGTAGCGGCTGCGGATTCATTCAATGAGCCCGTCAGCGCGAGCAGGATCGTCCGGAAATATGGTGTTTTGGATTTCATGCCTGCCTCCTCCGCGGACTCTGGTTGTTTCATCGAATCCAATCTACACCCGAGGCTCAGGAGGCGTTAGAACGATCCTGCCTGGACTTTGCCTATTCCTATCCAGATTTGATTTTTAGGCACTCCATGCAGAACACGCCCCCATCCGCGAGTCCATTTCGGGAATAGAAGGCTATGAAACACTGAACATCGGCAACTGGCCCGATACTCCTCAACTCTTGCCTGATCCTGCTGCCCTCCGGGTATATCGATCGCCACATCCAAGTCGGAATGCTAGGCTGCAGCCTGAGGTCACACCCCAGATCGCGAGGCAGTCATGCCAACCTTCAGGCGAAAAATCAGGATTGCCGCGGACAAGGGACGGGCGGGCGACTTGCGGAGAAAATGCGTCAGCCTGGCCGACAGAATTGCCCGATGGACCTCGGGCAGAAACAGCCTCGAGACTGCAATTCAGGGCCTGAGTTTTCACCATTGGGACACGCCCACCGAACCGACCAGCTACATGCTGCCACCCAGCATTTGCCTGATCGGCCAGGGGAGGAAGCGCCTATTTCTCGGCAATGAAACCTATGTCTATGACACACACCGGTTTCTGATCACTACCGTCGACCTTCCGGTGGTAACACAGGTCATCGAAGCCAGCCGCGACGAACCCTATCTGGGATTGACACTGGAACTCGACCTCCCTGTGATCTCGCACCTCATGCTCGGCCAGAACGTCCCTCCGGATCGCCCGCCCCGGGAGCGCCTCGGCGTTGCTGTTAGCGACGTAGAACCCCCTCTGCTCGACGCCTTCAACCGGCTGATCGACCTGCTGGAGTCTCCCGACGATCTTGCGGCCTTGGCGCCATTGGTCAAGCAGGAAATTTTCTACCGTCTGCTCAAGGGAGAACAAGGACCGCTGCTGCGCCAGATCACGACCGTTGGCAGCCACCGCTATCAGATTTCACGGGCAATCAAATGGCTCAAGGACAATTTCGACAGGCCAGTAAAGGTCGATGAACTGGCCCGCCAGGTGGGGCTGAGCCCCTCGGCATTCCACAATCACTTCCGCGCCATGACGGCAATGAGTCCGCTTCAGTATCAGAAGCGGATGCGCTTGAATGAAGCACGACGACTGATGCTGGCAGAGCACATCGATGCTTCCGCGGCGGCATTCAAGGTCGGGTATGAAAGCCCATCCCAGTTCAGTCGCGAGTACGGCCGGCAGTTCGGGGCACCCCCGAAGAAGGACATTGCCACCCTCCTGCAGCGACCAATCGCATGAGCGCTGTTCTGGCGAAGCAGGTTGCGGCAGCAGAGCATAAAATTGCGTCGCTGATGCTCGTATCGCGCACTGAAGCCCCATCGCCCATCGGCGGATTGCCCCGTCCGGTTTCCAGCATGCCTTGTTGACCGGCGCGCTCACCGGCAGCATTCCAACATGGAGCGGATGTCGAACCAACGCCCCGTTGCCAACTGACGCACACTCCTGCCGGAATGGCGATGCGATACTGGCGATCCGCATCGAACGATGCGGGCAGGCATGATCCAGGGAGGGGAGATCCCGTGCATCAGACCATTCTCATCAGGCTGTTCAGCGCTTCGCTGCTGGCAGCCGCCATCACCGGGTGCGGCAACGACGCCCAGGAACAGCGCGTTCCATCCGACGTACCGGACTCGATCGACGTCGTCACCGAGGGCGCGGGCGACCCACCACCACCCGCGGTCGGCCTGACCCTGCCGGCGCCGACGGACGGCGTCACGGTTCTCGCCGGTACGTCGATCCCGGTGATGCTGTCCAACCCGTCGGCGCAGACGGTGAGCGCACGACTCAGCGCCGACGTCCAGACCAACGGCGCGTTCGCCAGTGTCGACCTCGGCACCTTCGATCTGAGCCCCGGCGCCAGCCTGGAAGTGCCCGCGTCGATGCGCGAACTGGGCATTGACCTCGACACGCTGGAAACCCCGGCGGGCATCGGCTTCCGCCTGTTGACGGAAGACTCGACCGGCGAAGCGATCGACGGGCTGGCGCTGGCAACCATGTATCTGCACCGCGACGGCGACAGCGTCGTCCTCTACGACCGCGACACGCTGATCGACCGCTACAACGGCGGCGATCTCGCCGGCACCTTCTCCGAACCCGGCGGCGTCGATCCGTTCCCGGGCGCGATCAAGATCGCCGCCGGCAACGGTGGCGGCGCACCGGACCCGAACGTCCCGCCACCCGTGCTGAGTTCGGGCGAGCAGACCATCTGTATCCACTGGCAGTACGAGTCGCGCGGCCACAACGCCGGCGAGACCTACTACTCAAAAGCCGAACCGATGGCCGCCTTCGGCGTGCGGGTCGCGGTGCAGTCGACCTCCGGCACGACATCCCACCTCGCGAACCGCAACAACGGCTGCCTCTCGGTGCCCGTTCCCGACGGGCTGTTCAAGGTCATCGTTCACGCCCACGCCGTCGTCGGCAACGGCCATGACATCGTCGTGCGCGCCTTCGAACTCGAGGATGACTCGCTCGAGAGCAGCAACCTGCCGGATTCGCTCGAACGAAGCTGGGTATTCAAGGCCGTGACCGGTCCGGATCCGGTTCACATTTACGTCCCCGCCGATGCGTCCTCGACGATGATGGCCTTCGGCACCTTCAGCGCCGCGTCCCTCGACGCGCTCGTCCCGGTCACGGCTACCTCGCCGAAACTGGACATCCGTCTGGTCCCCACCCGGGACAATTCCGAATCCAGCAGCGGCTCGATCTACATCGCCCCCAGCCAGCGGGACATCAAGTTCGTCTACGGCCACGAGGTCGGACACTGGTATGGCAACAACAGCACCTTCGGCACCGGGTCGGCCTACCAGTGGAACAGCGATGATCCCGACTGCGCGTCCAACGACCCCGATCCCGACTACCACGCCCACGACCACCTGCTGCGGGGCACCGAGGTACACGGCGCCGCCTTCAAGGAGGGGCTGGCACATGCGCTGTCGACCTTCGTCTGGAATGGCGTGGCCGCCAGCCAGCCGCGGTTCCGCTATTACAAGGATCTGGACGACCTCGACGCTTACAACGACCTGCAGGCCGACTACTACCGGGTCGACATGGCCGCGAAGACCGACGATCCGGACACACTCGGCGGAGTCCGCGCCTGGCGCTCGGCGAAGTGTTCGGAATCCGACGACCCGCACGACAAGGCATCCGTCGAACTCGACTGGGCCCGCTTCTTCGTCAACTACGTCGACCCATCGACGAACGCGCTCTACGGCCCCGCACCGACCTTCGCGCAGCTCGTGCAGTTGCTGCAGGCCGCGCGCGCCTATCAGGGCGAGGTCAACACCAACGCGATCTACGTCTACGACATCTACCCGATCCTGATCGATGAGATCAGCGACGAAACGCTGGGACAACTCCAGTACGTCGACCGCTTCAAGACGCTGGCGGAGATCTACGACATCACCAATCCCTGAGCACCCGCCCGACTTCGGTTCCCAGGGCTTGACGCCGTAAATTTACCGCTGTTTACTAAACGTATGGCACGCCCCCAGCTCAGCTCCGAAGAGATCGACGCGATGCGCCGCCGCCTGACGGCGGGCGCGCTGGAGATCTATCGCCGCGAAGGCATCGAAGCGGTGTCACTGCGCCGCCTGGCCGAGCACGCCGGCATCAGCCACACGCTGCTGTATCGCTACTTTTCCGACAAGGCCGAACTGCTCGCGGCGCTACGCGCCGAATGCGTCCGCCATTTCGATCACATCGTGCGGGAGCACGAGGCCCGACAGTCCGATCCGGTCGCGAAGATTCGCGCGATCGCCACGGCATACGTGGATTTCGTCGGGGCGTTTCCCGACGAGTACCTGATGATCTTCTCGCCGCACCAGCCGGCGCCGGACCGCCACGACGAGCTGTACGCCGCGCGCAGCGATCTGTTCGAACACGCCGTAGGCGTGATCCAGATGGCGATCGACGCCAAGCGGCTGCACGGCGACGCCCGCCAGTTGACTCATCTGTTCTGGGTGTCGATGCACGGGTTGTTCACCCTGCATGCCGCGGGTCAGCTGGTACATGGCTGCGGCCTCGAAGACCTGATCCAGCCGCTGGTCGAACGCATGCTGCAGACCCCCGGCGCATCCGTGCACGCCATCGACGCCCGGCGCCGACGTCCGCCACCGTCCACGTAGGGCTGATCGAACCGCCCCAGGACCCGGCACTTGGAGGAGACCATGAGCCTGTCACCGGTATCACTGACCGAACTCACCCCTGCGCAGCGGGATCGACTGCGCACGCTGACCTCGACGCCATCGGTTGCGTGGCCGACGGTGATCCTCTGGGCGCTCGTCGTCGGCATCTATGTCAGCACCTATGTGCTGGCATTTGCCAGCCTCCTGCCGCTGTGGGTCGGCATGATCGTCAACAGCGTGATCGGCTATCTCGCCTTCAGCGTCGTGCACGACTCGATCCACCGCACGATCTCGAGCAACACCCGGCTCAACGACTGGATCGGCCAGTCCGCGGTGCTGCTCGGCGCTCCCTACGTCAACCTCAGGCTGTTCCGCTGGGCGCACATCCTGCACCACCGCTTTGCCAACGGCCCGCGTGATCCGGACATCGTGCTGCACGGACCGGCGTGGTCGCTGCCGCTGCGCTGGATGCTGATCGACGTGTTCTATCTGCTGCACAGCATCCGCCATCAGGATCGCGTATCGCGCCCGCATCTGATCACCTCGTGCTGGTGGGCGTTCTGGACCGCGGTGGTCTTCGGCACCCTGATCGCCATGGGCTACGGCTGGCACGTTCTGATGCTGTGGTTCATTCCGTCGAGGATGATCTTCCTGACCCTCGGCTTCAGCTTCTTCTGGCTGCCGCACGTCCCGCACGACACCCTGCAGGAAGAGAACTTCACCCGCGCGACCAGCGTGCGACTCGGCCACGAGTGGCTGCTCGGCCCGCTGCTGCAAAGCCAGAACTTCCACCTGATCCACCACCTGTATCCGATGACGCCGTTCTACAACAACCGCAAGGTGTGGACGCTGCTCGAACCGGAGCTGCGCAGGCACGAGCTGGCCATCCAGCACGGCTTCGACATCCGCCCGACGATCCACCCTGCCCGGGCCTGACCCCAACGCCCTTCCCGAGGAGCCCCCATGAGTACCGCCACCCGACGCTTTCGCTGCCGCTTCTGCTCGCATGTCTATGACGAGGCACTCGGCGACCCCGACAGCGGGATCGCGCCCGGCACCCGCTTCGAGGACATCCCGGACGACTGGATGTGCCCGGAATGCGGCGCCGCGAAGGACGACTACGACCTGATCGAGGACTGATCGCGACGACGACCGTTCGGGGATCGCCACGAAGCCGTTACCATGTCGCTCCCATCCGCCGCCGTCGCGGCGATACAGGAGCACGATTTCTGATGAGCAACGACTCCCGCACGGCGAAAAGCGCCGCCGAGTCCTCCGTCCGGGAACAGGTCTACATGGTGTTCCCGAACGATCTGAATGCCAACAACACCGTATTCGGCGGTCTGATCATGGCGCAGATGGACCGGTTTGCCGCCGTCGCCGCCGATCGCCATGCCGGTCGTGTCTGCGTCACCGCCAGCGTCGACGCGGTGCACTTCATCGCCCCCGCCAAGGGCGGCGATGTCCTGATCTTCAACGTCTCGGTCAATCGCGCCTGGAACACCTCGATGGAAATCGGCTGCAAGGTGGAAGCGGAGACGACGGCCGGCAACGACCGGCGCCATATCCTGTCCGCGTACCTGACCTTCGTCGCCGTCGATGCGAACGGACGCCCGCAGCCGGTGCCGCCGCTGCAGCCCGAGACCCCTGAACAGCAGCGCCGCTACGCCGAGGCGCAGCTGCGCCGCGAATCGCGCCTGCGCCACGCCAAGGATCTGCGCGAACTGCGCGGCCGCGCGGCCGGGGACACGGCGGCATAGGGCCTTGTCGGCGCCGCAGTCGATCGCGGCATCGACCGGCCCTGGACGCTAGCCGCCGGCATCCGGCTGGGCGTCCGGGTGGGCACGCTGGAACGCCGGTAGCGCAGCACAGCGCTCGCCGATGTCGGCCAGCCGGCGGAAGCGCGCCACGTCGCAGTCGAAGCGCGCGGCAGCGTAGAGCTGTGGCACCAGGATGCATTCGGCCATGGTCGGCGCGTCGCCGAACACGAAAGCCGCCGCCGTCGCCGCGTACTCCTGCTCCAGCGCCTCCAGACCGCGCGTGATCCAGTGGCGCAGCCATTCGGTCCGCGCCGCCGCCGCGACCCCGAGCGGCGTCTCCAGATACTTCAGGACCGACGTGTTCTGCAGCGGCTGAACATCCGCGGTGATGGTCATGCAGAACGCCCGGATCCGGGCCTGCTGCTGCGCGTCGCCCGGCAGCAGGCTGGGCTGCGGATGACGGGCCTCCAGGTACTCGAGGATCGCCTGCGACTGGTTGAGCCGGAACTGACCGTCGACCAGTAGCGGCACCCGTGACTGCGGATTGATCGCCCGGTAGGCGGCACTGTGCTGCTGCCCGCCGTCGCGAACCAGATGGACCGGCTCGATTTCGTACGGCAGCCCCTTGAGGTTCAGCGCGATACGGACACGATAGCTCGCGGACGAGCGCCAGTAGGAGTAGAGCTTGAGCATCGCGGGAACCCGCCTCAGGCGATCGATGGCGGACGACTGCGCGCCACCACCTGTTCGATCGCGCCGAAGATCGACGCGCCGCTGGCATCGAGCATCTCGATGCGGACCTCGTCGCCGAAACGCAGGAATGGCGTTCTCGGCTTGCCATGTTGCAGGGTTTCGATCATGCGCACCTCCGCGAGACAGGAATAGCCGACGCCACCCTGGGCGACGGGCTTGCCCGGCCCGCCGTCGGGACCGCGGTTGGAGACGGTACCGGAGCCGATGATGCTGCCCGCGGCCAGCGGCCGGGTCATGGCTGCATGCGCGACCAGACGGCCGAAATCGAAGGTCATGTCGACGCCAGCGTCGGGACAGCCGAGCAGCTGGCCGTTGATGCTGGAGCGCAGCGGCAGGCAGACCCTGGCATCGCGCCACGCGTCACCGAGCTCGTCCGGCGTCACCGCAACCGGCGAGAACGCCGACGACGGCTTGCTCTGGAAGAAACCGAAGCCCTTGGCCAGCTCGCCGGGAATGAGATTGCGCAGCGACACGTCGTTGACCAGCATCAGCAGCCTGATGCGTCCGCATGCCGCCTCCGGCGTCACACCTACCGGGACGTCGCCGGTGATCACCGCGATCTCGGCTTCCAGGTCGATTCCGTAGTCTTCCGAAGCCGCTTCGATCGCACCGCAGGGATCGAGAAAACTGTCGCTGCCGCCCTGGTACATCAACGGATCGGTCCAGAACGACGGCGGCAGTTCCGCACCGCGGGCCTTGCGCACCAGCTCGACGTGATTGACGTAAGCCGATCCGTCCGCCCACTGGTATGCGCGGGGCAAAGGCGAACGGCAATCGACCGCGTGGAAGTCCTGCGCCTGCGTGTCCAGCGTGCCGCTTTCGAGTTGCCGGGCGACCGCCTGCAACTCCGGCTCGACCTCGGACCAGCGGTCGAGCGCGGCCTGCAGCGTCCGCACGATCCGCGGCACGGCGACACAGCGCCGCAGATCGCGGGATACCACCGCGAGGCTGCCGTCGCGGGAGCCGTCCCTGAGCGTTGCGAGTTTCATGTCGGGCCTGCCCCTGCGCGGTCTGAATCAGCCATCGGCGCCATCGGTACGCCAGGACCGATGGTAGTCGGTTTGCTCGACCCCGGCGGCCGCCGCGGCGACCTCCAGGGCATCGCGCGCATCGATCATCACCGCGTACTCGTCGGTTGCCGGGCGGGACTGCTCGAACATCCGGCCCAGCGCCTTTGGATGCGGGCCATGGGTGATGCCGCAAGGATGCAGCGTGAGCATGCCGGGGCCGATGTTGTCGCGCGAGAAGAAGTCCCCGGCATGGTAGAAGATCACTTCGTCGTAATCGTCGTTGTTGTGGAAGAACGGGACCTTCAGCGCGCCGGGATCGGTCTCGAACGGGCGCGGCACGAAGGTGCAGACGACGAAACGCGGGGCGACGAACGTCGTATGCGCCGACGGTGGCAGGTGATAGCGATGCGACATCAGCGGGCGAATGTCGCGGACATTGATGCGGACCGGCATCAGACTGCCGTGCCAGCCGACCGCATCCAGCGGGTTGAACGGATAGCGCAGCTGCGAAACACGGTTGCCGCGCTTGATGTCGACCCGCCAGTCCCGTTCCGCATCCGCCCCCTGCTGCTGGGCGATGAACGCATCGTCGATGCGCGGATAGTCGAGCATCGCCGGATCGAAGATCGCGTGCTCGCCGACCATGCCCTTGTCCGGCAACTGGAAGCGCGACCCGGTGGCCTCGACTGCCAGCCACGTCGTGGGCGCCTGACATTCGATGCGCCACATCGTGCCGCGCGGCAGCACCAGATAGTCGCCGCGGGCCAGCTGCAGATGGCCGTAGTCGCAATACAGCGTGGCAGCCCCGGCATGCAGGAACAGCAGCTGATCGCCGTCGGCATTGCGCAGCAGGCGGTCCATGCTGCGCGCGCAGACCCAGTGCCGCATCTGCACGTGCGCGTTTCCGAGAATCTCCGGCGCCTCCCACAGCGTATCCGCGGCCGTCGTCAGCCCGGTCAGATCGAACGCGCGCGGCCGCAGCGCGCCTTCGCATTCGGTCCATCCGGTCGGCGGATGGGCATGCAGCATGTGCGTCGCCGGCCCAAAGAAGCCCTCGCGGCCGAGTTCGCGCTCGAAAGTCCCCGGCGGCAGATCGGCATGCGCCTGCCGGGACGCGCGCCCCTCGACGACCGGACGATAGATCCACTTGTGCATGTCCGCCTCCGATCGATCGGCCCCTGTTCAGGCCGCCTCGGGCTTGAGTATGCCGCGCCGGATCTGATCTTCCTCGATCGACTCGAACAGGGCCTTGAAATTGCCCTCGCCGAATCCCTCGTTGCCCTTGCGCTGGATGATCTCGAAGAAGATCGGACCGATCACGGTGCTGGTGAAGATCTGCAACAGGATGCCCTCGACCGGCGCGCCGTCGATCAGAATGCTGAGTTCGCGCAGGCGTGCCAGCGGCTCGCCGTGCCCCGGCACGCGCCGATCGACCTTCTCGTAGTAGGTGCCCGGCGTTTCCATGAACCGCACGCCACGATCGCGCAGCGCCTCGACGGTCGCGTAGATATCGTTCGTCGACAAGGCGATGTGCTGGATGCCCTCGCCGCGATACTCGCGCAGGAATTCCTCGATCTGCGACTGCTCGTCGGCACTCTCGTTGATCGGAATCCGGATCCGGCCACATGGCGAGGTCATCGCGCGCGACGTCAATCCGGTCAGCTTGCCCTCGATGTCGAAATAGCGGATCTCGCGGAAGTTGCCGATACGTTCGTAGAACCCGGCCCAGGTGTCCATGTTGCCGCGCGAGACGTTGTGCGTCAGATGGTCGACCTCGATCAGTCCGACCCCGTGAGGACGGTGTTCCACGCCGTCGAAGAAGCGGAAGTCGACATCATAGATCGAGTGCTCGGGCTGACCCGTCGCATCGCCGCTGTCGTAGCGATCGATCAGATACAGCACGCTCGAGCCGATCCCGTAGACCGCCGGCAGGTTCAGCTCCATCAATCCGGGCTGGGTGTCGAACGGGACGGCGCCCTGCGCAAGCGCGTACGCATGCGCCTGCACCGCGTCGCGCACGCGCCAGCCCATCGCGCAGGCACTGGGCCCGTGCGCCCGCGCGAACTGCTCGAAATGCGTATACGGCGTGCCGTTGACGAGAAAGTTGATGTTGCCCTGACGGAACAGCGTGACGTCCTTGCGGCGATGTCGGGCGACGGCGCTGAACCCCATCATCTCGAACAGACGGTGCAACTCGGCAATGCCATCGGCCGTCGGCGCGGTGAACTCGACGAACTCGAAGCCGTCGGTGCCCAGCGGATTGGTCGGATTCACGGTCATGGGATGCTCCTGTCCGCCATGGCGGACGGTGTGGTCTTGAAATCGGACAGTGGACGGGTGGACGCAGGCAGGCGTCACGCCGCCAGGCGCGGCGATGCGCAGCAGGCGACATCCCCCGCGATCGACGCACCGGCCTCGATGTCGGCGACGGTCTCGAGGCGCCGGATGTCGACCTCGAGATCGGCCTGCATCGTGTCGGCCAGCGCATCGAAGGACGGCAGCACGAAATAGGTCTTCTGGTAGGTATCGATCCGGTAGCGCGTCCGCATGCAGCGCTGCGCCTCGAAACGCAGCCGCTGCGGCGAAGCGTCTTCGACCGCGTAGCGCAGCTCACCCCCCGACGACAGCAGCCCCGCGCCGTAGGCGCGCAGCCCGGCCGCGCTTTCGACCAGACCGAATTCGACCGTGTACCAGTACAGCCGCGCGAGGCGCGGCAGTGCGTCCGCATCCAGCGCCGCCAGGCCCTGCTCGCCGAAGCGCTGCATGCAGTCGCCGAAGCGCGGATCGAACAGCATCGGCACGTGCCCGAAGAAGTCATGGAAGAGGTCGGGCTCGACCAGATAGTCGAATTCGTCCGGACGTCGCAGCCAGACCGTGACCGGAAACTGGCGACGCGCCAGGTGCGAAAAGAAAACCGCATCGGGGATGAAGCCGGGCACCGCGACCAGGCGCCAGCCGCTGGCAACCGACAGCGCGGCGCTGACGCGCGCAAGCTCGGGAATGCCGTCGGCACAACCGGCCTGCGCCAGACCGCGGGCGAATGCCTCGCAGGCATAGTCGTCGATCAGTGCGGCCTGGCGTGCATACAGGGCACGCCACAGCGCCTGATCGGCTTCGCCGTAGGGTTCACGCGCCTGATCGACGGTGAAGTCGCTGCGCACCTCGCGATAGTCGCCGCGCAGTCCGCTCTGGGTATTGGCGCCGTACATGGTCTCCTCCATCACGCCATGCTTATGGCATCACTTTAATGCAGCCTCCGGGGCGAATAGATGCTTTATGCAAATACAAACGCCAAACAAACGCATATATTCACCACAAGAACAGCAAATGTTCGTGATTTCATGCAAGATAGACTCGACCGTATCGATCGGCACATGCTGGAGATCCTCCAGCGCAACGGGCGCATGCCGGTGGTGGAACTGGCCGAACGGGTCGCGCTTTCCGCCACCGCCTGCCAGCGGCGACTCAAGAAGCTCGAGGACAGCGGCGTCATCCAGCGCTACGCGGCCATCCTCGACCCCGTCGCGCTGGGGCAGCAGATCCACGCCTTCGTACGCGTCAGCATCGAGCGCCAGTCCCAGGACGTCACCGAGGCCTTCGAGCGTGCGATCCGCGGGCGTCCCGAGGTCCGTGCCTGCTACGTCATGACCGGCGATCTCGATTTCCTGCTGCAGGTCTGCACCCCCGACCTGCAGGCATTCGCGGAGTTCTCGATGAAGGTTCTGATCGGCCTGCCCGGGGTCAAGGACGTCCGCTCCAGCCTGGTCCTCGAGGCGATCAAGCAGGACCAGGGCTACACGCTGCCGCCCTGATCACCGACCACTCGCCTTGCCGGGAATTGATTAGCGCACTAATCATTAGTATGCTAATCAAATGTCCACTCCCCCCAAGAGCCTGACCTTCGGGTCGCTGGTCCTCGACGTCGGCCGCCTGATCCGGCAGGACTTCCGCCGCCGTGCGCAGCATCTGGGCCTGACCCAGCCACAGTGGTCGGCGCTGGCCCAGTTGCACTACCACCCAGGACTGACCCAGGCCGCGCTCGCCGAACGCCTGGACGTGCACCCGGTGACCGTCACCCAACTCCTCGAACGCCTCAACAAGGCGGGCTGGATCCGGCGCGAACCGCACGAACAGGATCGCCGCGCCCTGCGCGTCTATCTGACCGCCAGCGCCGAGCCGCTGATCGCCGAACTCGCACGGCTCGGCCAGCAGACCCGCGCGCGCGCGTTCGACGGCCTCAGCACTGCGGAACGCGAACAACTCGAAACCTTGCTGCTGCGGGTCAAGGCCAATCTGTGCTGCCCGGAAGCAGCGCCTTCAGACGAGTCCTGCGATGACACAAAACACTGACTCCGCGATCGAACAGGCGTTCGCCAGACGGCGCCGCTGGCGCCGCCCGCTGATGTGGGGCGCCCCGGCGCTGCTGGCGCTGGCGGCGACCTACGTCTGGATCTTCGGCGGACGCTACGTCTCGACCGAGGACGCCTACGTCAAGGCCGACCGCGTCAACGTCAGCGCCGAAGTCGCCGCGCCGGTGGCCAACGTGCTGGTCGATGAAAACCAGCAGGTCCGCGCCGGCACCCCGCTGTTGCAGCTCGACCGGCGCGCCTACGAGGTCGCGGTTCACCAGGCCGAGGCCGCACGCCTGCAGGTGCGCATCGAGATCGGAGCCTTGCGCTCGAGCTACGGGCAGAAGGCCGCCGCGCTCGACACGGCACGCACCGACCTGGCTTTCGAGAAGACCCGCCACGCCCGGACCGAGAAGCTCTACAGCCGCCGCGTCGTGTCCCGCGCAGCGCTCGACGACGCCCAGCAGAGCCTCGAGCGTGCGCAGAAGCGCGTGGTGGAACTGCAGCATGACCTCGCCGAGGTACTGGTCCAGCTCGGCGGCGACCTCGATGCTCCGATCGAGGATCATCCGGCCTATCTGGCGGCCCAGGCGGCGCTGGAAAAGGCGCGCCTCGACCTGGACCGCACGACCATCGTCGCGCCGATCGACGGCGTCGCCAGCAAGGTTCCGGACCCGGGGACCTATGCAATGCCGGGTCTGCCGCTGCTGAGCGTGGTCGCCGACCGCGCCGCCTGGATCGAGGCCAACTTCAAGGAGTCCGAACTCGGCCGCATCCGCTCCGGGCAACCGGTGCAGATCGCCATCGACGCCTACGACGGCGAACGCTGGGACGGCACCGTCGAGAGCATCGGCCAGGCCACCGGCGCGGAGTTCTCGCTGCTGCCGCCGCAGAATGCCAGCGGCAACTGGGTCAAGGTCGTGCAGCGCATCCCCGTGCGCATCCGCGTCCTGCACCAGCCTGACGAACCGACGCTGCGTTCCGGCATGAGCGCGGACGTCCGCGTCGACACCGGTCCCAGCGGGCGCGCCGCGACGCTGATGAGCTGGCTGGGCCTGAATCAGGCGGTGGCCGCCGACCGATGATGTCGGAAGGCCAGCGGCGGCTGGTGACCGTGGCCCTGATGGCGGCCACGATCATGCAGACCCTCGACACGACGATCGCCAACGTCGCGCTGCCGCACATCCAGGGCAGCCTGTCGGCGGCACAGGACCAGATCGCCTGGGTGCTGACCTCGTACATCGTCGCGTCGGCGATCGCCACCGCGCCGATCGGCTTCATGGCCCAGCGCTACGGCGGCAAATGGGTGCTGGTGGCATCGGTGCTCGGCTTCACGATCGCATCCGGCCTGTGCGGCCTGGCGGCGACGCTGGAACAGCTGGTCGTCTTCCGCATCCTGCAGGGTATTTTCGGCGCCGCGCTGGTGCCGTTGACCCAGAGCATCCTGCTCGATACCTACCCGCGCAGTCAGCATGGCTCGGCCATGGCACTGTGGGGCATGGGGGTGATGATCGGGCCGATTCTGGGCCCCACCCTGGGCGGCTGGCTCACCGAGTCCTACAGCTGGCGCTGGGTGTTCTACATCAACCTGCCGATCGGCGTGCTGACCGCGCTGGCGCTGGTCGCGATCCTGCCGGCGACGCCCGCGCAGCGCAGCGCGCGCCTCGATGTACTCGGCTTCGTCCTGCTCAGCGTCGCAATCGGCAGCCTGCAGCTGATGCTCGATCGCGGGCAGACCCTGGACTGGTTCGACTCAACCGAGATCGTGGTGGAGACCGGGCTCGCCGCCCTCGCGCTGTACCTGTTCGTGGTGCACTCGCTGACGACGCGCCAGCCGTTTCTGCCGCTGCGCCTGTTCGCCGATCGCAGCTTCATGCTCGGACTGGTCATGATCGGCGTCGTCGGCATCGTGCTGCTCGCCACCTCGGCGTTGCTGCCGCCGTTCCTGCAGAACCTCAAGGGCTATCCGGTGCTGCTGATCGGCCTGATGCTGGCGCCGCGCGGCGTCGGCACGATGATCGCGATGAACCTGTCGGGCCGGCTGATGCCGGTAGTCGATCCACGGCTGCTGATCCTGACCGGCGCCATCCTGATCGCCGCGTCCCTCGAATGGATGGCGAACTTCAGCCTCGACGTGCAATCGCACAGCATCGTCCTGTCCGGCATGCTGCAGGGCCTGGGACTCGGCCTGGTCTTCGTGCCCCTGAGCACGCTCGCGTTCGAGACCCTGCCAGCCGCGGACCGCGGTCACGCCACCGCGCTGTTCAGCCTGATCCGCAACATCGGCAGCAGCGTCGGCATCGCGTTGTGCTTCGCCTACCTGACCCGCGGCACCCAGATCGAGCACGCGCACCTGGTCGAGCACGTCAATCCGTTCAATCCCGCGGTGATCCAGTATCTGAGCGCCGATACCGGTCTGCCACGCGCCGCAACGCTGGCACTGATCGACGGCGAGGTCCAGCGCCAGGCCGGCCTGCTCGCCCTGCTCGCGGACTTCCGGTTCATGGCGATCGCGGTGCTGCTCTCCGCGCCGCTGGTGCTGCTGTTCCGGCGCGCGCCGCGGGGCGTGGTGGCCAGCACTCCGGACCGGGCGACGGCGGCGCTGGCGGAGGACGGCGGCTGAACCCGCGCCGCGCGGTGATCAGCTCCCGGCGTAGCGGTCGGTGGCTTCGAGCAGCTTCGACAGAATGCCCGGTTCGCTGGCCGCATGGCCGGCATCCGGAACCACCGCGAAGTCGGCCTCCGGCCAGGCCTGGTGCAGATCCCAGGCCGAGCGCATCGGGCAGACCACGTCGTAACGCCCCTGCACGATCACGCCGGGAATGTCGCGAATGCGGTGCACCTGCTTGAGCAGGTAGTCGTCAGACTCGAAGAAGCCCTTGTTGATGAAGTAGTGGCACTCGATGCGGGCGAAGGCTTCGGCGAAGCGATCCTCGCCGAACCGCGCCGCCATGTCCGGGCTCGGGAACAGCTTGCTGGTGGAGCCTTCCCAGATACTCCAGGCCTTGGCCGCGGCGGCCCGCACCGCGGGATCGGGACTGGTCAGGCGCTTGTAGTAGGCCCGCACCATATCGCCGCGCTCTTCGGCCGGAATCGCGTCGCGGTAGGCCTCCCAGGCGTCGGGATAGATCCAGCTCGCGCCGTCCTGGTAGAACCAGCGGATCTCCGCCTCGCGCAACAGAAAGATGCCGCGCAGGATCAGGGCCCGGCAGCGGCGCGGATGCGTGACCGCGTAGGCCAGCCCCAGCGTCGATCCCCAGGAGCCGCCGAACACCACCCATTTCTGGATGCCGAGCAGCTCGCGGATCTTTTCCATGTCCGCGACCAGATCCCAGGTCGTGTTCTCGCGCAGCTCCGCATGCGGCGTCGACCGCCCGCAGCCGCGCTGATCGAACAGGATGATGCGATAGCGGTTCGCGTCGAAGAACTGGCGGTGCCACGGTTCGGAGCCGCCGCCGGGCCCGCCGTGCACGAACACCACCGGCGTCCCTTCCGGATTGCCGCATTCCTCGACGTGCAGCTCGTGCAGCTCCGACACCTTGAGGCGATGCGTGCAGTACGGCTCGATGGGCGAATAGGGCTGCGGCATGGATCGGCTGCCTCGAATCGATGGAGAGGGAACCCGCATAGAGTAGCCGTTCTGGGCCGCCTGCAAAGGTGGACATTCTTCACCCATGCGATTGCCGGGCGCGGCGGCAACGTCATACCATGAAGCCATGACTGTGCTGTTTGGGCGGCGCCGCCGTCGTGGAAGATCTGTCGTGCCGAACGCCCGGCCAACCCCGCTGAACCTGCTCGCAAGCCTGCTTCTGGTCGCCTGCGTCGGCACTCCGGCAGCATTTGCCGCCGATCCTGACGCGCCCTCGGTGCTGGCTCCGGACGATTCGCTCGACGCCCTCGCGGAGCCGCAGTCGCTGCCGTTTCCAAAACTGCCGACACAGGGCAGCCTGCAGACCGACGTGCTGTTTCCGCGCTACCAGCGCCTGATGCCGGCGGTCAGCTTCTGGACCCGCGTCTTCAGCCACTACTCCGAGCTGCAGAGCGTGGTGCACTCCGCAGCCTACCCGGAGATCACGCTGCAGGTGCTGGATTTCAGAGCCGAAGCGACCCGGATGAGCGAGGATCGACTCGCCAGGTACCGGCGTGACCGCGAGTCCGACGCCCGCGACGCGATGGAAACCCTGATCAAGCGCATCCACGCCAAGCGCCACGCGCCGCAGACGATGACCGCGGAGGAGCAGCGCGTCTTCAGGCTGTTCGAAGGCATTGACGATGACGACCGCTTCAAGCGCATGCGCGGCACGATCCGGACCCAGCGCGGCCTGAAGGAACGCACCGAGACCGCGCTGCAGGTTTCCGACGCCTATCTGCCCTATATGGAGCAGATCTTTTCCGGTTACGACCTGCCGAAACAGCTGACCCGGCTGCCGCTGGTCGAGTCGAGCTTCGATCTGCAGGCCTATTCCAAGGCCGGCGCCGCGGGCATCTGGCAGTTCATTCCGTCCTCGGCGCGGGTCTACATGCGCCTCAACGAGGTGGTCGACGACCGGCGCGATCCATGGACCTCGACCGACGCTGCCGCGCGCCACCTGCGCGACGACTACGACATGCTGCAGGACTGGCCCCTGGCGATCACGGCCTACAACCACGGCCGCTACGGAATCGCCCGCGGCCTCGAGAAGGTCAAGGGTAAATCCCTGATCGACCTGATCGACCGTTACGACTCGAAACGCTTCGGCTTCGCCGGCAAGAACTACTACGCGGAATTTCTCGCCGCAGTCGACATCGAGCGCCGCTGGCGCGAAATGAAGGAGCGCCCCGAAGGGCTTGAGCCTCTGGAGTTCGAAGTCGTCGAAACCAAACACTATGTCCCCTACGAGACGCTGCGGCGTCTGTGCGGCGCGGACGACGAGCTGTTCCGGCGCCTCAACCCAGCCTACAAACCCGAGGTCATCGAGGGCAAGCTCTACGTCCCGCCGGGCCACCTGATCCGCGTACCGGCAGGATCCTCTCGCGCATTCGAGGTCGGTTACGCCAAGCTTGGCGACCACGAGCTGTTCAACCGTCAGCGCGTGTACTTCCTCCTGCATCGCGTCCGCCGCGGCGACACGCTCAGCGAGATCGCGCATCGCTACGGCACGTCGATCAGCACGATCAAACGCGCCAACGGCCTGCGCTCGTCGCGGATCCGCATCGGCCAGGTGCTCAAGGTGCCGCCGCATCGCGAATCGCGCCCCGGCCCGATCACCGTCGCAATCGGTGAATCCAAACCGTCGCTGACGCGCGAGCAACGCAAGGCCCTGGAGCTGGAGCGTGGCAGCGACCGCGTTCACCTCGTGCGCAGCGGCGACACACTCAGCGAGATCGCGCAGCGTTATCACGTCAGCGTCAGCGCGCTGCGCAACGCCAACGGTCTGCGCTCGAGTTCGATCCGCGTCGGTCAGTCGCTGACCATCCCCGGCGCCGCCGGCGACCTCGCCGCGGCCAGCCCCCGCAGCCATGAGGTCCGGCGCGGCCAGACCCTGATTTCGATCTCCAAACGCTACGGCGTCAGTGTCGACGCGCTCAAGCGCGCCAATGGCCTGACCTCCAGCACCATCCGCGCCGGGGACACGCTGCGGGTTCCGGGCAGCGGCGACCGCGTGCACATCGTGCGCAGCGGACAGACGCTCAGCGAGATCGCGCACGAGTACGGCGTCAGCGTCGACGCCCTGCGCCAGGCCAACGGGCTCGGCCGCTCCAGCCTGATCAAGGTTGGCCAGCGGCTGCAGGTCCCGTAAGGCCGCGCCGCGCGCACCTAGTAGAAATAGGCGAAGACGAAGATCCCCAGCATCGCCAGCGACAACGCCAGCTTCGCGATCGTCCCGAACAGCAGGCCGATCCAGGTGGCGATGCCGACATTGGCTGCCTGCCGCATGTTGGAGCGGGCCGACAGCTCACCGATCACCGCGCCGACGAAGGGGCCCAGCAGAATCCCCGGCAGGCCGAAGAAAATGCCAACGACGCTGCCGAGTACCGAGCCCCAGATCGCCTGCGAGCTGGCGCCGACGCGCTTGGCGCCGAATGCCGACGCGACGAAGTCGACGATGATGGAGATCACCACCAGCACCGCGAGCAGGACCAGCGTGGACACGCCGACCCGCTCGTAGTCGTCGATCCAGGCTGCCAGCCATAGCCCCGCAAACACCATCGGCACCCCCGGCAACGCCGGCAGGACCGCGCCGGCAAGCCCCACTCCAACCAGGCCGACAACGGCAATCCACAACAAAATCAATACGATCGGGTCCAACGATCAGCCTCCGATACACAGTGCCGGGCGCACGTCGCGGTGCCGCCAGTCAGGGCGCCGGGCCCGCTCGGATGACCCGGCGATGGATTTCTTTCGCAATGCAGCAATTCTTCTTACACTGTCGAACAGATGAGGAATCCGCCACGCATGTCCCGCAAGCTTCTCGCCCAGCGGCGCCGCGATCTGGAGAACGCCCCCGATTATCGGTCCTGGCGTGAGATTGCGCTCGAGCTCGACCAGCTCGAAGGCGCCGAAGCCTGGAAGCACGACGAAACCAGTGACGATTATGACGCGTTGCTGATCCGGGACCGCATGCTCGAATTGCGGCGCCTGCGCAATGAAGGCAATGCCTGCCGCCTCGCCTTCGAACTGTACGAGGGCCTGCACGGCAATCTCGGCAACATGTCGAATCCGACGCTGTACAGCGTCGCCCGGGTCGGCACCAAGAAACTGATCGAGGAATACGTCGGCGAAGTGTCCCGCTGCCTCGATTTTCTGTGCGCGGGCGATTTCGCGGACTTCGGCCTCGAACAGAAGTTGCAGTTCTTCAAGCGCACCGCCACCGCATTCGGGCGCTCGGCCCTGATGCTGTCCGGCGGCGGAACGCTGGGCATGTTCCACCTCGGCGTCCTCAAGGCGCTGCACGGGGAAGGCCTGATTCCGCGCGTGCTGTCCGGCTCGTCGGCCGGCTCGATCATCGCCGCGACCGTCGGCACCCGGACCGATGCGGAAATCTCGGATCTGTTCGAACCGGGCGGTCTCAACCTCGACGCGTTCCGGTCACTGGGGCTGCGCGAAGCCCTCAAGGGCGGCGCGATGATGTCGGGTGATCAGCTCGAACGCTGTCTGGCGTCGAACATCGGCGAACAGAGCTTCGCCGAAGCCTTCGATCACTCCGGCCGCATCGTCTGCGTGACGGTATCGCCGGCCGATCCCCACCAGCAGGGCCGCATCCTCAACTACCTGACGGCGCCGCATGTGCTGATGCGACGTGCCGTCCTGGCCTCCTGCGCGGTGCCCGGGGTGTTCCCGCCGGTCATGCTCGAAGCCCGCACCTACAGCGGCGACGTCGTGCCCTACATGCCCGGCAAGCGCTGGATCGACGGCACGCTGTCGTCGGACCTGCCGATGCTGCGCCTGGCGCGCCTGCACAACATCAACCACTACATCGTCAGCCAGACCAACCCGCACATCGTGCCGTTCATGGCGCAGATCGATCGCGAACAGCAGCAGCGTCGCGGCCTCGCGCCGCTGGCGGCGGAGCTGGTCAAGCACGGCGGCACCGGTGCGCTGCGTCTGGCGCGCAAGCACCTGGATCCGTACGGCGGCGGCCGCGTCCTCCACAAGGTCGACAACATCGTCCGCCAGCGCTATTCGGGCGACATCAACCTGTATCCGCGCAACACGCCGAAGCGCCTGTTCCGCATCTTCAGCAATCCGCAGCCGCAGGACATCGAGCGCTACATCCGCTCCGGGGAAAAGGCGACCTGGCCGAAGATCGAGCGCATCCGCAATCAGACCCGCATCTCGCGCACCTTCGAGGACTGCCTGCGCCTGCTCAAGACGCGCGAACACGAGGCACTGAAGCGGCCGCGGCGACCGAAACTCAAGGCCGCGAGCTGATCCGGCTCAGGGCTCCAGACAGCTCGGCAGCCCCGACTCGAGATCCGGATAGCGCGGCGAGAACCCCAGCTCGACGCGGGCGCGATCGATGCGCAGCCGCTTGGATTCCTCGATGAACGACCACATCGCCGCGCTCAGCTCGCGGCGCGCAGCGTCGAGGTCCAGCTCGCGCGGCGGCGGCAGGCCCAGCAGGCGCGCGCAGCGCAGGAAATAGTCCGCCATCGTCGTCGGGTTGCCGTCGGCCACGTTGTACGCACGGCCGGATCCGCCGCGCTCGGCCGCCAGCACCGCCACCTCGGCGAGGTCGTCGGCGTGAATGCGGTTGCTGCAGGGCGACTGCTCCGGACGCAGCACCGGCAGGCCGCGTTCAAGCCGCTGTCGCGGCAGCCGCCCCGGCCCGTAGATTCCGGGGACGCGCAACACGACGATCTCCGCGGCGCTGCGTCGCGACCAGTCGGCCAGGGCCGACTCCGCGTCCGCACGACGACGCGCCCGATCGGTCTGCGGGTTCAACGGCTCGTCCTCGTCGATCCAGCGCCCCGCGCAATCGCCATAGACGCCGGACGTGGAAATATAGACGACCCGCCCGATCCGGCCACGCTGCGCCTCCAGGAATGCACGCAGCCGCTCGTCCCGCGCCCCGTCGGCCCGGGGCGGCGCGAACCAGAACAGGATGTCGGCGTCGCCGATGTCCTCGGGGTGGTCCAGATCCAGCGTGCGCGGCACCGCTGAGCTGCGCTCGGCCGCAATCCGCTTTTGCGGCGTCCTTACGATTGCCGTAACCTGCCAGCCGCGCCGCACCAGGCGCCGCGCGACGCGCCCGCCGATGTCGCCGAAACCGGCGATCACCGCCGTCGGCCCGTTACCGTTTTCGCCGCTGATCATGACGCATCAAGTTTACCTGTCCGGCCGTCCCCAGAGCTTCTCCATCGAGGACGGCGAGACCGTGCTTCAGGCCGGCCTGCGTCACCATCTGGCGCTGCCGTTCGGCTGCCAGTCCGGGGGCTGCGCGTCCTGCCGCGTCCGCCTCGTTTCCGGCACCGTCGCGCCCCTGTCGGAAAGCGCCGCGCCGACCCTGTCGCGCGCCGAGATCGACGCCGGCTACATCCTGATGTGCCAGTCGCACGCGCGCAGTGACCTGACCCTCGATCTGCACCAGCCGGAACAGATCGAGCTGTTGCGCCCGCGTCAGCTGCCGTGCCGTGTACAGGCGCGGCGCTGGCTGTGCCACGACGTCCTCGGACTGACCCTGAAGCTGCCGAAAGGCGCCCCGTTCCGCTATCTGCCCGGCCAGTACGTCGATTTTCTGCTCGACGACGGCCGCCGCCGCAGCTTCTCGCTGGCCTGCGCCCCGAACGGCGAAACCGTCGAACTCCACATCCGCGTCACGCCGGGTGGACGCTTTGCGCATTGGGCGGCGCACGAAATGCCGGACAAGGCGATTCTGCGTTTCGAAGGCCCGCTGGGCGCGTTCTATCTGCGCGAGGACGAAACGCGTCCGATCCTGATGGTCGCCGGCGGCACCGGCATCGCGCCGATCCGGGCAATGCTGCAGCAGCATCTGGGCACCAGCGCACGCCCGGTCCACCTGTTCTGGGGCGCGCGAGCGCAGCGCGATCTGTACCTCGACGACGAGCTGCGCCAGTGGGCCGCGCTGCACCCCGAGTTCCACTACACGCCGGTGCTGTCCGATGCCGACGCGGGCTGGGCCGGCGCCAGCGGTCTGGTGCACAGCTCGGTGCTGGCCGCACTCCCGGATCTGTCCGCTTTTTCCGCCTATCTGTCGGGCCCGCCGGCGATGGTGCGGGCCGGCAAGGATGCCTTCGTCGCCGCCGGCGTCGATCCGGATCATCTGCACTACGACTCGTTCGACTACGCCCACCAGACCTGGCCGAGCCTGGGCTGAGCCGCCCCGGGACGGAGTAGTCAGGGGCGCGCGGCGGACTCCAGACCTTTCTTGTAGAACGCCTGGGCCTCGTCGGGCTTCTGCGTCTGCTCGCACAGATGCGCCATCTCCAGGTACGCCGAAGCCGACGGCGCCGTCTTCAGCACCGCGTCGAGATAACTGCGCGCCTTACCCCAGAGCCGGTTGCGCAGGCACGCACGGCCGCCTGCCACGAGCAGCTCGGGGCGTTCACCGTAACGGGTCAACCACTGCTCGATCGAGGCCAGCTGACCGACCGGATCGGCAACATCGAGGCTGCCGTAGAGCGCCGCGAGATCGGCATCCCACTCCTGCGCCAGCGCATCGGCGGCCAGCGCCGCCGCCTCGGCCTGCGCATTGAGCCGGACCAGTCCGCGCGCGTATTGCAGGCGGACCGCCGGCCACGCCCGCGCTTCGCGCGGCGTCGCCTGCCACAGCGCCTTGAGCTGGCCGACGCGCGCGCTGTCCTCGATCGCCCCCAGACGCTCGATCAGGGCACGCTCGAGCATGCTCCGGCGCCGCAGCCCCCCGACCGCGGCGGCGTGGTCGATCAGCAATGTCCGCAACGCCTCCCACTCTTCCATCCGGAACAGGCATTCGGCGAGCAGTCGAATCGCGCTGACGTTCCTGGGCTCGCGTTCGCGCAGACGCTCGGCGGTCTGGCGCGCGCCGATCAACTCACCCCGCTCGAGCTGCAGCTCCGCCTGCGTCAACAGATAGGCCTGCTCAAGCCTCGGATGGCCGACGGCGAGATTGGCCACCTGGGCCAGATAGTGATCGCGGCGGGCGTCCGCACCCAGCTGCTGGGCCGCGCGGGCCGCCGACAGATAGTTCAGCGCCGGCGTCTCGTGATCCGCCGCTCGGCGCACCAGCTCGATCTCGGCACGCTTCCAGCTCCCTGACAGCAGATTGAGCATGCCCGACTCGAACGACTTGCGCGCACGATCCTGCCGGTGCCGTTCGAGCGCCCCGCGCACACTGCCCGGCAATCGCACGCCGACGATGATCAGGCGCGCTATGAGCAACACGGCCACGATCAGGAGCACCGCCCCGAGCAGCATGCCCAGCAGCGAGGTCTCCAGAACCCAGTCCTGGAAGCTGATCAGGACGTATCCGTTCTCCGCCCGCAGCATGTACGCGGCGCCGGCACCGAGCACCAGGAACAGGACGACTGCCAGCAGGGTTCTGATCATTGCGGCGTCGACTCCATCTGCGCCCGCAGCAGACTCAGACTGCTGCCGATATCCGGCAACGGCGGACTCAACCGCACGCTCGCCAGACGGCGCAGTTCGGAAACCGTGGACTGCACGCCGGCGTCGGCCCCGTTGTAGTAGGTGCCGGTCCAGGTGGCGGCCGATTCACACAGGTCGCGGAAGCTGACGGCATCGCCGCGCAGCAACGCCGCACGCGCACCCTCGATCCGCAGGGTCAGCACCTGTCCAATCAGCGCCTCCTGCTCGACGCTGAGCAACTGCGCGCGCGGGCCGGACTCGCGGCGGATCGTGAACATGCGTGACAGCATCTGTTCGACGGCCCCGCGTGCCCGTGCCCAGTAGCCGGCAACCGTGGTGTCGTCCTGCGCCGGCGTCGGCGCGGCCTCGGCCGGCTCGAAGTGGTCGGGCAACTGCGCCGCCAGCGGCAGCGACGGCGCCCGCGCCATCAGGCTCGACAGACTCAGCGCGACACCGGTTTCGTCCGGCAGCGGCACTGCGCGCAGCGCGGCACGTTCGTTGGCGATCGCTTCGCGGACGGGGAACAGACGCGGATCCTGCAAGGCCGCGAGACGCGCATCCGCAGCCTCCAGGGCCGCGATCGCCGCCGGAACGTCGCGGGCGACGTGCAGCCGGTCCCCCGCCAGCACCAGAAGCTGCTCGACAATGGCCAGCTGCACACGGATCCGTCCACCGCTGAATTCCTCACGCAGCGCCCCCACCGCCGCGTCCTGTGCATCGACACGCTCACCAAAGCGCGCCAGCGCCGCCGCATTGCGCTGCACCGCCAGCCCCTGGTCCGACAGTTGCTGGCGCGCCCGCTCGGACTGCTGACGCAGCTCCGCGAGCTGCTGATCGAGCGCCGCGATCGTCTGCTGTTGTGCTTCGAACCGCGCCAGAATCTCGCGCGCGGCCCATCCGCCGGCGACGGCGACACCGACGGCGAGGATCAGGAACAACACGATCGCCAGCGCACTGCCGCCGCGAGCAGGTGCCGCAGCCGCACGCTTCGGGGCAGCCGCCTGCGGCGCGTCGCCGGCCCTGGGCGCCGTCTCCTCCGGGGTCGCGGTCACCTCCACAGCGGCCGGCTCCGACTCGACCTTCGGCGCGGCGCCGCCTTCAGCGACGGCATCGGCGGCGGGGTGATCGGCTACGCTGGATTCGGCTGCGGGGGCGTTTTCTTTGTCGGTCATGCACTCTTCTCGGTTCAGGTTCCCGCGTACCACTGCTCCAGGCACTTCAGATAGGCCGTATCCGAGACCTGCTCGGGCACCAGCGGGGAACGCTTGAATCCCAATCGGGCCGCCTGTTCTACCACACGCCGACTCGGCACAACCAGTTGCAGATCCAGCAGTGCGGGCCGCCGCGCCGACGGCATCAGTTCGGCCAGCCGTCGCAATGACTCGCCGTTGGTGAGCAACGCGACGTCGGCCGCCGCGACCGCGCTCGCGACCGCCTCGGCGTCATGCGGCAGATCGACGCGCCGATAGACCTCGACCCGTTCGACCCGCGCCCCGCGCGCGGCCAGCGTGCTCTGCATCAACTGCCTGCCGCCTTCCCCCGTCACCAGCAGGATGCGCCGGCCGGAGACGTCGTCGAGCAGCGGCAGGCGCAACACGCCCTCGCTGGTCTGTGCGTCGTCCGGGGCGACCGCGGTGACGCCGAGCTGCGCGAGCGCTGCCGCCGTCGCCTTGCCCACGGCAATGCAGTCGCCCGGCCAGACCCCCTGGTCGAGCTGGCGGGCGAAGCGCACGGCGTTGACGCTGGTGAAGATCCAGGTCAGGGCATCCCGGCCCTGCTGCAGCCTGCGCGCCGCCTGCTGCGGTTGGCGGACCGCCTCGATCGCCTGGATCGGCAGACGGCTGACCTCCGCGCCATGCGCCAGCAGCAACCGGCACATCGACTCGGCCTGATCGGCCGGACGCGTCACCAGGACATGCAAACCGGCGAGCGTGGCGGCCGATCCGGTCATGTCGGCTCAGACGGCGATACCCAGATCGCGCAGGATCCCGGACGCGCCGGCATCGAGCAGGCGCTGCGCCATCGCGTCACCGATCGCGGCCGCGTTCTCGCTGGCACCCTCGGCCCGATCCCGCAGCACGCGGCTGCCGTCCGGCGCGCCGACCAGACCGTCAAGAATGAGACGCCCGCCGGCGACGACGGCGTGACCGGCCACCGGGACCTGGCAGGCACCGCCCAGACGCGCGTTCATCGAGCGCTCGGCGGCCAGACGCACCGCGGAATCGGCGTCGTGCAGGACTGCCAGCAGCCCGCGGGTCGACGCATCGTCCTCGCGGCATTCGATCCCGACGATGCCCTGACCGATCGCCGGCAGCATGCGCGCGGGCTCGAAGCGCTCGGCGATCCGGTCTTCCATTCCGAGACGGATCAGGCCCGCCGATGCCAGCAGAATCGCGTCGTACTGGCCTTCGTCGAGCTTGCGCAGACGCGTCCCGACGTTGCCGCGCAGATCCTCGACCTTCAGATCGGGCCGCAACGCCCGCAGCTGCGCCTGCCGGCGCAGGCTCGAAGTCCCGACCCGCGCGCCGGCCGGCAGCTCGTCCAGACGGGCATATCGATTCGAGACAAAGGCGTCGCGCGGATCCTCGCCACTGAGAAAGGCGGTCAGGCACAGCCCAGGGGGCTGGGACACCGGCACGTCCTTCATCGAATGCACCGCCAGATCGGCGCCACCGTCGAGCATGCACTGCTCGAGTTCCTTGACGAACAGACCCTTGCCGCCAGCGGACGCCAACGGCGCGGACAGCATCTGATCGCCCTTGGTGGTCATCGGCACCAGCTCGACCTCCAGGCCGGGGTGCGCATCCTGCAGACGGGACCGAACGTGCTCGGCCTGCCACAGGGCGAGCGGCGATTCGCGGGTGGCGATACGAAGTTTCATCAGGGCTCTGCGCCGGTTGGAGCCGCGCCGGAACGCCGCGGCTGTCGAAGGTTCGGCGCAAGTCTAGCGGAATGGGCGCCGACCGACGGCGGGCGGCCGCGCCGGATCAGGTATCGGTCAGGAACCGGCGCACCTCGGCCAGACGCCGCCGCGACACCGGCAGCGGCTCGCTGGCGTGCTTGATCTTGAGCCAGTGATGCTGCTCGCCCTGCCGGTCCCGCTCCAGGCCCGCGATGTACCGGGTGTTGACCAGTGCCTTGCGGTGCACCCTCAGGAACAGCGGCGCGAAGTCCTGCTCGAGCGTCTTCAGCGACTCCTCGATCAGCACCTCGCCGTGCAGATGGCATACGGTCGTGTACTTCTGGTCCGCCAGGAAATAGAGAATCTCGCCGACCGGCACGCGGATCAGACCATCGCGCGTCGTCGCCAGCACGAATTCGCGCTTGGGGCTTCCGTCCTCGTCGGCCACGGGGGCCGGCTTCTGCGCCCGCGTCGGTTTGCGCACCCGCTGCAGTGCGTCGCGCAGCTTCTCGAGCCGGATCGGCTTGAGCAGATAGCCCTGGGCGCTGGCATCGAAGGCGGACAGTGCGTGCTCGGAGTACGCCGTCGTGAAGATCACCGCCGGCGGCACGTCCATCTCGGCCAGCTGCCGCGCGACCTGCAATCCGTCGATGCCGCCCATGCGGATGTCGAGCAGGACCAGATCCGGCTCTTCGTCATCGATGACGTCGAGCGCGGTTTCGCCGTCACCGGCTTCGCCAACCACCTCGTAGCCGGGAAATTCCTGCAGCAACCGCTTGAGCCGTTCACGCGCCAAAGGTTCATCGTCCACGATCACAACGCGCATCTTTCTTTCCCCTTCTAGACCTCAAGCGGCCGCCATCCGTGGCCGCACCCAACCTCGCGCCGGCTATTGGTCCGGCGCCTGCTCCTTGGTCTCTCGCGGCAGCACCAGCCGCGCGCGGAACACCCCGCCCTCGAGCCGCATGTCGCGACCCATTTCAAGCCTTGCCCCCTCACCGTAAATCAGGTTCAGGCGCTGGGCAATGTTGTCGACCGCAACCCGGTTGCCGCGACTGGGCTCGCCGTCCTCCGGCGACATCGGATTGGTGACCTCGATCACCAGCCGGTCGAAGATTTCGCGCGCGGCGATGCGGATGCGCCCCCCCGCCGCGAGCTTCGACACCCCATGATGGACGGCGTTTTCGATCAGCGGCTGCACCACCAGCTTCGGCACCGGCCAGTCGAGCACCTCCTCGGGCACGTCCCACTCGACCCTGAGCCGGTCCTCGCCCAGGCGCAGCTTCTCGATGCGCAGGTAGGCGTGACACAGACCGATCTCCTCCACCAGCGGCGCGACCTGCCCGCGCTTCTCGAGACTGGCGCGGAACAGGTCGGACAGATCCTCGACCATCATCTCGGCGTCGTCCGGGCGCACCTGGATCAGCGCGGCGAGACTATTGAGCGAGTTGAACAGGAAGTGCGGACGGATACGGGCGTTGAGGGCCTGATACCGCGCCTCGCCCTCGGCCTGGACCTGCATCGTCCACTGGTTGCGCACCCAGAAGTAGCGCAGCAGCAGCAGGGCCACGATCGCGGCGACCATCGTATGGCGCAGCACGAATTCGAGCCTGGCCTCGGTCGGCAGCACGAAATCCCAGCTCAGGTACACACTGACGCGGTAGGCGATGTCGGCGATCACCATGACCACCAGCGTCAGCATTCCCCAGCAGACGAAGAACACCACGCCCGGTCGGGCGTAACGCAGCCAGCGCCGTGCCCAGCACATCGCGGCCGCCGACCACAGGCTGATCCACTGCAGGTACATCGAGATCAGCAGCAGCCGGTCCAGCGCGGCCTCGCCGGTGGTCCCGCCGCCGAGCGTCAGCACGATCGCGACCAGCTCCATCGTGAACGCAAGCGACAGGATCCCGCTGCCCTTGCAGAAGTTCGGGATCAGGTCGAGCTGGTTGGCGGAAGGCGGATTGATCCGTTGCACGTGGTGCGCGCAAGATTTGTTGTGCCGACAAGCTTCGCAGCGCAGCCCGCCGCAGGCAAGCACAACGGCTCCGGCCTCCGGCATACGGTCCCGTCACGGCGACCGACGCGCGATCCGACGCGCCGACGATCAACTCCGCACCGCCGCTGCGCCCGCCAGCCGCCTATAATTTGCGCCTTTTCCACGCGACGAGCGCCAGAGGCACGACACATCATGGCCAGCAGCGGCAACCAGAAACTGTGGGGCGGACGCTTCGCCGAATCCACCTCGGCCCTGGTCGAGAAATTCTCCGAGTCGGTCAGCTTCGACGCGCGCCTGTGCCGGCAGGACATCCGCGGCTCGCAGGCGCACGCGCGCATGCTCGCCAAGGTCGGCGTGCTCAGCGCCGAGGACGCCGACAAGATCGTTTCCGGTCTCGACACCATCCTTGCCCAGATCGAGGCCGGCAGCTTCGAATGGAGCGAGAAGCTCGAAGACGTGCACATGAACATCGAGGCGCGGCTGACCGAACTGGTCGGCGATGCCGGCAAGCGCCTGCACACCGGACGCTCGCGCAACGACCAGGTCGCCACCGACATCCGCCTGTACCTGCGTGACGCGATCGACGACCTCGTCGGCATGATCGACCGCATCGCGGCCGGCCTGCTGGATCTGGCCGAACGCGAGGCCGACAGCGTGATGCCGGGCTTCACCCATCTGCAGATCGCCCAGCCGGTGACCTTCGGCCACCACATGCTGGCCTGGCGCGAGCAGATCCTGCGCGACCGCGAGCGCCTGCTCGACGGCCGCAAGCGCCTCAACCGCCTGCCGCTGGGCGCCGCCGCGCTGGCCGGAACGGTCTACCCGATCGACCGTCACTACGTTGCCGAACAACTCGGCTTCGACGGCGTCACCGAGAACTCGCTGGATTCGGTGTCCGACCGCGACTTCATGATCGAGTTCTGCGCCACCGCCAGCCTGGTCATGGTGCACCTGTCGCGCTGGAGCGAGGAGCTGATCCTGTGGGCCTCGCCGATGTTCGCCTTCGTCGACCTGCCCGACCGCTTCTGCACCGGCTCGTCGATCATGCCGCAGAAGAAGAATCCGGACGTCCCGGAACTGGTGCGCGGCAAGGCCGGGCGCGTGATCGGCGACCTCAACGCGCTGCTGGTGCTGATGAAGGGCCAGCCGCTGGCCTACAACCGCGACAACCAGGAAGACAAACCGCCGCTGTTCGACGCGATCGACACCCTGAGCCTGTGCCTGCAGGTCTACGCCGAGATGATCCCGGCGATCGTGGTGCGCCGTGACAATTGCCGCGCCGCCGCCGCCAAGGGCTTCTCCACCGCGACCGACCTCGCCGACTATCTGGTCAACAAGGGCCTGCCGTTCCGGGACGCGCACCACGTCGTCGGCAGCGCCGTCGCCCACGCCGCACAGAAGGACTGTGATCTGGCAGACCTGCCGCTGGCCGAACTGCAGCAGTTCAGTCCGCTGATCGGCGACGACGTCTACGCCCACATCACCCTCGACGCCAGCGTGGCCGCGCGCCGCAGCTACGGCGGCACCGCGCCCGAACAGGTCCGCGCCGCGATCGCCCGCGCACGCGGCAACTGATCCTGCCCCGGCCCGGGATCACCGCCGCGATCCCGGCGCCTCCGGGCCCCGCCCCGCCCCCATCCGGCAGTGTTCCGTCGGGTTTTGCTCACTGGTCAGCTGGTATGATAAGTTGACCATATGACCAATTCAGCATTTGCCGCCGTTCACAAGGAATCCCTGTCCGAGTCGGTCTACCGCCAGCTCGCGGACAAGATCCTCAGCGGCGAGCTGCCGGCCGGTGAACCGCTGCCGGCCGAGCGCGAGCTGTCCGAGGTGCTCTCGGTCAATCGCGGCGCGGTCCGCGAGGCGATCAAGCGCCTGCAGCAGGCCGGACTCGTATCGGTCCGCCAGGGCGGCAACAGCCTGGTGCTCGATTATCTGGAGGAGGGGGGACTGGAATTGCTGCCGAAACTGCTGGTGCACAAGGACGGGCGCCTCAACGCCACGGTGGTGCGCTCGATCATGGCGATGCGCTCGTCGCTGGCGCCGGACATCGCCGCAACCGCCGCGACCCGGGGCGGGGCGCGGCTGGCGGACGAGCTCGAGACCCTGCTGACCCGGATGCGCGCCGACACCACCGACGTCCGCGCGCTGCAGGACCACGCGATGGCGTTCTGGAAGAAGCTGGTCGAGCGCGGCGGCAACATCGCGTTCCGGCTCGCCTTCAACTCGATGTCGAAGACCTACACCCAGGTCTGGGACGTGCTGACCGCGGTGCTGGAGCCGGAGTTCCGGGATTTCGACAACCTCAGCACGATCGCGATGGCGGTCCGCAGCGGTGACGCCGAGGCCGCCCGCGAAGCCGGCCGGCGCCACACCGAGATCGGGCGCCAGTCGCTGGAACGCGCGCTCGACGCCCTGGATTCCTAGAGGAGGACGCGACGATGCCGACCGAGCGCCCGACCGACCGCGCGATGCCGACCGCCGAGGAAGCGGCCCGGCGCAATCCGATGCGACCGCCCGATTCGCTGCCGCGCGACGCCGGGGCGGCGCTGCGCACCTTCGTGTCACACCCCAGCGCGCTGCTGATCGCCGCCTTCGCGTCCGGCTTCGCCGTCTGGCGCGGCCTCAGCGGCCCGTTCGGCTGGGGCGACGTCGCGGTCGCGCTGGCGATCCTGGCGTACTTTCCGTTCAACGAGTGGCTGATCCACGTCGTCATGCTGCATTACCGGCCACGCAAGCTGTTCGGCCGGACCATCGACTTCTACCTGCCGGTCACCCACCGCCGCCATCATGCGGACCCCTGGAACCTGGAATGGGTCTTCATTCCGCGCCACATCCACGCGCTGGTCCCGCCGGTGACCGGCGTCCTGCTGTGGCTGCTGTGGCCGTGGAAGGAGCTGGCGCTGACCGGGATCGCCGTCTATCTGCTGCTGGGCCTGCACTACGAATGGGTGCATTACCTGGCCCATATCCCCTGGTGCCCACGCATCGGCTACTACCAGCGGCGCGTGCGCGAACACCGCTACCACCACTTCCGCAACGAGAATTACTGGTGGGGCGTGTCGATGGGCCTGGGCGACCGCGTATTCCGGACCGCGCCGAAGGTCGAGGACATCGCGCGCTCGGGGACGACGGCCGACCTGCACGCGTCGTCACGCTAGGAGGCGATTGCCGGGGATTCCACTCCCCCGCTACCATCCCGCGGACAATACAAAACCCTTAGGGAGGGTATCGCGATGCGCGCAATCAGCGTGAGTTTTCTCATCGCCGCGAGCACGGCCATCACCGGCTGTGGCTGGCTGGACGGTGACAGCGACGGCGGCAATTCCGACCGGATCACCGCAACCAGCGTGTCGATCGAATCCTATTCGGTCACCGGCACCTCGCCGACGCTGCTGCCTTCCGCGCCGAAGCCGATCAGCGCGAGCAACAACGGCGGCGCCTTCACAATCCAGTGGGACGCCAGCGCCAACGGCATCGTCGACATCGAACTCTCGGTGAAGGAAGCCGACGACACCATCGACTTCTGCGCCGACGGGCCCTACGAGTTCTACGACCGCCCCTGCGGCGGCGACTACGAATGCCAGCTGCAGATGACGCTGGATTGCACGTTCGGCAACGACAACCGCATCGACTGCACCGGCGGCAAAGGGGTCGACCTGAGCGGCTTTCTCGACCAGATCCCGAAACAGGCGGATCTGCAGATCAAGGTGCGCGGCCAGAACACCGTGTCCTGCAGCAGCGAGCGCGTCGAATTCCGCTGACGCCCCGGATGCGCGTGCAGGGGGGCGCGAATCGCGGCAGAATTCGCCCCGATGTCCGACGCCCCCGACAAACCCCAGCCCGACGCGACACAGACCGCGCCGCAACTGCCCCCGCGCCCGGAGCCGCCGAATCCGGACGACTGCTGCATGAGCGGCTGTTCGCCCTGCGTCTACGACACCTATGACCGGGAACTGGAGCGCTGGTACGAGCAGATCGCCGAGCTGAAGGCTGCCGGCAACAATCCCGCCGCCGACTGAAGCCGGCAGTGGATTGTCATGGCGTCGGTGGACTAGGCTTGCGGTCCGTCTGATGTTGTCGAGCTGCTCATGATCGTTTTCGTCACCGGCGCCAGCGCCGGATTCGGTGCCGCCATCGCCCGCCGCTTCGCCGCCGACGGCGACCGCGTCATCCTCGCCGGGCGCCGCGCCGATCGCCTCGAGGCCCTCGCGGCGGAAATCGGGGATCGCGCGCTGGCACTGACCCTCGACGTCCGCGACCGCGCCGCGATCGAGGCCGCGGTCGCCGGCCTGCCGGCGGACTTCGCCGCAGTGGACATCCTGGTCAACAACGCCGGCCTCGCACTCGGCCTGGAACCGGCGCACCAGGCGTCGCTGGACGACTGGGAACAGATGGTCGACACCAACGTCAAAGGCCTGATGGCGATGACACGCGCACTGCTGCCGGGCATGGTCGAACGCGGCCGTGGACACATCATCAACATCGGCTCGATCGCCGGCGAGTGGCCCTATCCCGGCGGCAACGTCTATGGCGCGACCAAGGCCTTCGTCCGTCAGTTCTCGCTGAACCTGCGCGCGGACCTGATCGGCACGCCGGTGCGCGTCAGCAACGTCGAACCCGGACTGTGCGGCGGCACCGAGTTTTCAAACGTCCGTTTTCACGGCGACGACGCGCGCGCCGCCGGCATCTACGCCGACACCACGCCGCTGACCGCAGAGGACATCGCCGATACCGTGCACTGGATCGCGACGCGCCCGGCGCACGTCAACATCAACACCCTCTCGCTGATGCCGGTGTCGCAGGCGTTCTCGCCGCTGAAGGTGCACAAGATCCCCTGAGCGCCGCCGTGCCGCGGCGGCCGCAACCGTCGTTCAGGCGGCCGCGGTGCCGCAGAACGCGAAGTCGCAGTCCGGCCGGCGGCCGCCGATGATTTCGGCGATCGCCAGACCCGATCCGCAACCGTGGGTCCAGCCCAGGGTGCCGTGGCCGGTATTCAGATACAGCCCCTGCACCGGGCTTGCCCCGATGTACGGCAGGTTCCCCGGCGTCGCCGGCCGCAGGCCGGTCCAGAAGGCCGCCTGCGCCGGATCGCCGATCTCCGGAAACACCTCGAGCGTGCGCGCGACCAGTGCTTCGCAGCGCACACGGTTCAGGCTCATCGAAAATCCGTTGAACTCGGCAGTCCCGGCAACCCGCAGCCGGTCGCCGAGCCGCGAGAACACGACCTTGTACTCGTCGTCAGTCAGGCTCACGCTCGGCGCCCTGGACGGATCGAGGATCGGCAGCGTCAGCGAGTAGCCCTTGACCGGATAGATGTCGAGCCGCACGCCGACCGACTGTGCGATCTCGCGGCTGAAGCTGCCCAGCGCCAGCACATAGGCATCGGCGGCTTCGAGCTGATACGCGCCGGTCTCGTCGGCGAACTCGACGCCAGTCATGCGCCCGGCTTCCGCATGCAACCGCTGCACGCGCACACCGTAGCGGAAGCGCACGCCCAAGGCCTCGCAGTGCCGCGCCAATCCCGTGGTGAACTTGTAGGCGTCGCCTGATTCGTCGGCTCCGGTGTACGTCGCGCCGACGATCTGCGGGCGCAGATGGGCCAGCGCCGGCTCGATCCGCACCGCCTCGTCGGCGTCGATGACGCGCCGCTCGCAGCCAAGTTCGCGCATGATCCGCGCCGGCTCCTGCGCCGCATCGAATTCCTTGGCGCTGGTGTAGTAGTGCAGGATGCCGTCCGTGCGCTGGTCGTATTCGATTCCGGTCTCGGCCCGCAGCGCCTGGAGGCTGTCGCGACTGTAAGTGCCGAGACGGACCAGCTGGCTCATATTGTGGCGCGAGCGCGCGGCGCCGCATTCACGCAGGAAGCGCAGCCCCCACGACCACTGCCCCGGATCGGCCCGCAGGCGGAACAGCAGCGGCGCGTCTTCCTTGCCGAGCCAGCCCAGCATCTTCCACGGCGCCGACGGGTTGGCCCACGGCTCCGCATGGCTGACCGAAATCTGTGCGCCGTTGCCGAAACTGGTTTCACGCGCGGCGCCGGCGTTGCGCTCGAGCACGGTCACCTCGTGTCCCGCCCTGGCCAGATACCACGCAGACGCCACGCCGATGACGCCTGCCCCCATGACGATGATCTTCATGATTCGGTGTTCCGGACCCTTGGTTCTGGCACCGGCACACGCATCCCCAGCAGCGGGCATGCAACCGGTCTTCCCACACGACCTCGATGACGACTGCGACGCAAGCGCAATCCGCTCAGGTGAGGCTCCACAGTCTGGCCAGCGCCTGCGCGCCATCCGCAGCCTTGACCGTTGCCAGCGTCGCCTTGGCTTCGGCGGCCTTTCCGGCCAGACGCTGCACGTAGCCGAGCTGCAGCTTCGCGTAGTCCGCGGACTTGACCCCTTTGGCGATGCCTTGCTTGATCAGGCCGATGGCCTGGTCGTAGTCCCCGTAGCCGGCGCGATTCAGACCGGCGGCCACCAACGCATCACCACTGCCCTGCTGCGCCGCAAGCGCCTCGCCCTCGGCGAGCGTCGCGCGATCCTCGGCGATCTTGCGATCGATCAGCGCCCGCAGGCGCTGATGCCGTTCGGCCTCGGCACCGGTACCCAGCAGCCCGGCTGCATAGCCGGCATCGACAAAGCGCTTGGCCTCGCCTGGATAACCCGCCTGCAACGCCAGCTGAGCGGCCTCGACGTAGTCAGTCGCCTGCTTCAATGTTCCGGTCGCCTGCCGGAGGCGGTAGACGTCCAGCGCGTAGCGCTGTGAAAAGCCGGCCTGGCGCGTCGTCCGGGCGATCAGATCGAGCCAGTAGTCGGATGTCGGGTAGTACTGCACCAGATACTGCAGCGCCTCGACGTAGCCGGGCATGTCGTCCTGCTTCAACGCGACGTTGGCCAACAACTCGAGCTGCGTCTGGCTCGGCGACTTGCCGGCCTGCTGCATCGCACCGATCTGCTGCTTCAGCGTCGTGCCGGCCTTCGGATAGTCCTGCGCCAGGTAGTAAGCCTGCGCCAGCAGGCTGGTGACCTCGGGCTTGGTCCCGCCCGCCTGCTGATAGTCGGTGATGTACTGCGCCGCCTTGGCATACGCCTTGGCGCCATAAGCCAGTCGCGAAAGCGTCTCCAGCGTTTTCAGCCTGTCACCGACACCCGCCTGATACAGCGCCTCGTAGGCATGCAGTGCCACACCGTACTGGCCGCTACCCAGCGCTGCGGCCGCACGCATCTGCAGGATGATCTGCTGCTCGTACTCGGTCAGATCACCCACCTTTTCGGCAGCGTCGATCTTCGACAGCGCATCCCTGTATTGCTTGCCCTGCAGCAACTGCTGTGCCTGCTGCAGCGGCTCTCCGACCTCCGGACGCAGACCCTGTGCCTTCTCGGCAACGGCCGCGGGGCTGCCGATCAACAGCGCCGCGAGCAGCAACAAGGCCTGTGGCGTGTGCGTCGAAAAACGGGAGGAAGAACGTTTGTCGTGGATGGGTGTGTTCATTGCAGGAATTGCTCGTTGCCGACGATGCCGATGTTGGTGATCCCCAGACGCTGCGCGGAGGCCAGCACGCCAGCCACGTACTTGTACTCGACCAGCTTGTTCGGGCGGATATGGAACTCCGGCTGCGGCTCCAGGAAGGCCTCGCTCTGGAGTCTGGCTTCCAGAGTCGGGCGATCCGGAACCAGCACCCCGTTCCAGTAGACCGTGCCGTCGAAGTCGACTTCCAGATTGACCACCGGCGGCGGTTCGGCCTCGGACGGCGGCGCATTCGGATCCGGCATGTCGAGCTTGATCGCATGCGTCTGGATCGGAATCGTGATGATCAGCATGATCAGCAGCACCAGCATCACGTCGATCAACGGCGTGGTGTTGATGTCCATGATCGGATCGTCTTCCGACCCCCCGCTACCGACGTTCATCCCCATGGTCAGCTCCTATGCTTTGGGCGGTGGTTCGGTGATGAAACCGATCTTGGCGATACCGGCCCGCTGGCAGGTGATCACCACTTCGCCGACCGACTGGTAGCGGACGGCCTGATCACCGCGGATGTGAATCTCCGGCTGGGGGACCTTGACCGCCTCCACCTTGAGCCGATCCAGCAGCGCGTTGAGATCGGGCATGCGCTCGATGCCCCAGTACACGGCACCGTCCGCATCGACCACCAACACAATGTTCTCGGGTTTGGTCTGCAACGGTTGGTTGCGCTCCTCGGGCAATTCGACGGGCACCGCCTGGATCGCCACCGGAATCGTGATCAGGAAGATGATCAACAGCACCAGCATCACGTCGACCAGCGGCGTGGTGTTGATCGCCGAGACGACTTCGTCGTCGTCTCCTTCGCCTCCGACTTGCATACCCATCGTTTCAGACTCCAATCAGACGCTCTAGAACTGCGCCCGTGCGACGCACGGAATGAGAGGTGAGCGGTGGCCTCCGGCCCGGCGGGAGTGAACGGGCGCGAGGGAAAATCGAGGCTTCACGCGCCGGCGCGAACCGGCCACCGGAGCCACCGCTCACGTCTCATGCTCAACCGACCTTGCTGCCGGACAGCAACAGCGAATGCAGGTCGGCGCCGAAGCTGCGCACCGCCTCCATCGCCGCCTTGTTGCGCCGGACCAGCCAGTTGTAGCCGAGCACCGCCGGCACCGCGACGGCCAGCCCAAGCGCGGTCATGATCAATGCCTCGCCCACCGGACCGGCGACCTTGTCGATACTCGCCTGCCCGGACAGACCGATTGCGGTCAGTGCGTGGTAGATGCCCCAGACGGTGCCGAACAGGCCGACGAAGGGCGCGGTGGATCCGACGGTGGCCAGCACCGCGAGCCCGCCCTGCAGCGCGCTCTGGATCTCGTCTGCGGCACGATTGACGCCAACCTGGATCCAGGTCGCACGATCGACTTCCTGGCTCTTCTCCAGCGAACTGCTGCCGTAGTGTTCGGAGGCCTTGACGCCGCGGTCGGCGACGTACCAGAACGAACTGCCCACGCCCAGGCTTTCGATGCCGTTCGCGGTCGCGCCCTGCTGCCAGTAGTCCGGCCCGATCCTGCGCGCCTGACGCAGCAGCTTGGCCTGCTCGAACAGCTTGACGATCATGATGTACCAGGTCGCCGCCGACATGATGCCGAGAATGATGAACGCACCCTTGGACACGAAGTCGCCCTGATGCCACGCGGCGGACAGCCCGTACGGATTGTCGACCTCCTCCATCGACGGCTCGGCAGGCACTGGCGCCGCTGGCGCGATCGCGGCCGGCACCGGCGGGCCGATCGGCGCGGGATCCATTGTCGTGGGCGCAGCGGCTTCGGGCTCGAGCGCCGCAGGTTCCATCGTGGCATCGTCCTGCGCGAGCGCCGTGCCGCCACCCAGCAGAGCCAACGCCATCAGCGTGCATTTCAAGGCGTCTGTGCCGATCTTCAACATGCTCTATCTCCAACAGCTACGACTGGTAATGCTTCGAGAAAGCCGCGCTAGTTCGCGGCGCGGAAGGTGTATTTCATCTGAGCCCAGGCCGCCTCCGGGTTGCCGTCGACGGTGCCCGGCGTGAACCGGCACCGGCTCAACCCTTTCAGCGCGGCCTTGTCCAGGCGCTCATAGCCGCTGCTCTGCTTGACCCGGCTGTCGCTGACGCGCCCGTCGACACCGACCAGCAGCTCGACCACGACCGACCCCACTTCGCCGAGACGCTGCGAGATCGACGGATAGTCCGGCTCGCGACAGTTGCGCGCCTTGACCACCGGCGCGACCCGCGTCGGGGCCACCCTGGGTGGTGGCGGCGGTGGAACATCCTGGGTCACCGTGCGGATCGCCTTCGGCGGCTCCTTCGGCGGCGGCCGGTTGATCACGATCTCGGGCGGTGGCACGTACGCCGGTGGCGGGATGTCCAGTTCCGGAGGCGGCGGCGGTGGCGGCGGCTCGTCCTCGGGTTTGGGACTGTCCTCGATGATCTTGGTTTCGATCGGCAGCGGCAGGACCTCGATCGCCTTGCGCGCCAGACCGTTGACCAGGCCCCAGATCACGACCACGTGCAGCAACGCCACACCGCTCAGGCCGATCAGCTTGCGGCGCGGGTCCGCCTGTTGCCCGAACTGCATCAGCGACTCTCCTTGTGATGAAACCGAAGAAACGACGTCACGTCGGCAGATCCAACTGAGATGGGCATGAATGGTCCGGGCAGGGTGGCGTTCATGCGGCCCCTTCCGTCTCGGTGACGATCCCCAGTTGCTCGCGCTCGTAGCGCTGCCCCCGATCGGCGTCGTACTGACCTTCCCATTTGGCGATCAACACCGTGGCGACGGCGTTGCCGATGACATTCAACGCGGTGCGCGCCATGTCCAGAACCCGATCGACACCGGCGACGAAGGCCACCCCTTCCAGCGGAAGGCCGACGCTCGCGGCGGTCGCCAGAAGGACGACCAGCGAAGCACCGGTGACCCCGGCCATGCCCTTGGACGTGATCATCAACGTCACGACGATGATCATCTGCTGCCAGAGACTCAGCTCGATACCGTAGAGCTGGGCGATGAAAATCGCGGCAATGCTCTGATACAGCGTCGAACCATCGAGGTTGAACGAATAACCGGTCGGAATCACGAAGCTCGCGATGCTGCGCGACACACCGTAGCCTTCCATCTTGGCCATCAGGCGCGGCAGCACCGTCTCCGAGCTCGCGGTCGAAAAGGCCAGTACGATTTCGTCCTTGATCAGACGCATCAGCCGGAACAACCTGAATCCGGCCCAGCGCGCCACACCGCCCAGTACGATCAGTGCGAACAGGATGATCGCCGCGTAGATCAGCAACACCAGCTTCGCCAGCGGGATCATCGAGGCAAATCCGAACGTCGCCACCGTCACCGCGATCAGCGCGAACACTCCGACCGGGGCATAGCGCATCACCATGTGGGTGACGTTGAACATCGTCTCCGACACGCTGCGGAAAACCGACACCATCAATTCGCGATGCTCGGCCGGCAGTGCGCCGAGACCGAGCCCGAACATCACCGAAAAGAAGATCACCGGCAGCATTTCGCCAGCCGCCAGAGCCTTGAAGATATTGGCGGGAATCAGTCCCAGGATCGTCGCGACCAGGCCGTGCGACTGGCTCATGCTGGCCTCGGTCGTCGCCTTGTAGCTGGAGATGTCGGCCATCGCCAGGCCTTGCATGTCGAGGCCTGCACCCGGCTGGAAGACGTTCGCGAGTACCACGCCGAAGACGATCGCGACCGTCGTGACGACTTCGAAGTAGACGATCGTCTTCAAGCCGATGTTGCCGAGCTTCTTGGCGTCGCCGATGCCGGCAACGCCGACGATCAGAGACGACACAACGATCGGCAGCACGATCATCTTGATCAACGCAATGAAGATCTGCCCGGCCGGCTTCAGAACATTGATGACGGCCCAGTCACGCACGCCGCTGTCGACGCTGTGCAGCACGGTGCCGACCGCCACGCCGAGTACCAGCGCGATGAGGATCTTCCATGCCAGTCCGATATGTGCGGAAGCCACGTCAAACTCGCGACAGGCGGCACGGCGCATGCGGCTGCGATGTGCATGCCGTCACCGTCTGCATGTGAATTCCACTCGGTAGCTGCGCCGTCGAGCGCATGGGTCCGCCTCGTCATGAAAGCCTGGACATAGCCTAGTAAGCGCATCCGGGCTCGACTAATGAAATGATGAGGGGGAGGGAATAACCGATGGTTATACGGCAGCCTTCGACGGCGCTTCCCGGCGTCAACGATTTTCGTTTCGGTCCCGCAACGAGACCGTGTGTGAAACAGGCGTTTCGACATGGGCGTGAGCCCACAATAACTTCGAGTTATGCCACCCGTTGAACTTTTGATTGGTGCGGCGCCATGCCGGATCGGTAATGTCGTTCCAGCAGGCCCATCCGTCTTGAACGGTCACCATTCCGAAAGGGCTTCGGGGACGGACGGCCACTGGAAAGAACAACTGCACATGGCCAAAGAAAACCTCAATACATCCATCACTCCGTCCGACTCCGGCAGCTGGGGCGCGCCCTATCTGCTTTATCTCGGAGATGCTCCCGACGAGCTGTCGATCAAGACCGCCCGCGGCCTTGCGTACTGGCGTCCGGAAACCTGTCTCGGACAGTTCCGCAGGCCGGAGTGCCAGTCGGCGCTCGACCTGCCGGACCTGAGCTTCGAACAGGCCAAGGCGGCCGGCGCCAACACCTTGATCGTCGGCATCGCCAATGCCGGCGGCATCATGGGACCGAACATGGTCGACGACATCGTCGCGGCCATCGAGGCCGGGCTGAACGTCGCGTCCGGCCTGCACCGGCGACTCGCCTCGCATCCGCGCATCGCCGAGGCGGCGCAGCGGCACGGCCGGATCCTGTTCGATGCACGCTATTTCGACGAAGTGATCAGCGTCGGCAAGGGGCTGCCCCGCGGTGGACGCCGACTGCTGACGGTCGGAACCGACTGCTCCACGGGCAAGATGTACACGACACTGGCGATCGAGCGCGAGATGCGGTCACGGGATATGCCCGCGGACTTCCGCGCCACCGGACAGACCGGCATCCTGATCGCCGGCGCGGGGATTCCGATCGACGCGCTGATCGCTGATTTCATTTCCGGCGGCGCCGAGTGGCTGACGCCGGGTCGTAACGACAACGGTTGGGATCTGATCGAAGGTCAGGGCTCGCTGTTCCATCCGTCCTATGCCGGCGTCTCGCTCGGGCTGCTGCACGGATCCCGCCCGGATGCGCTGGTGCTGTGCCACGAGCCCAACCGCCCGCATCTGCGCGGCCTTGCGCACTATCCGGTACCGGAGCTGAAAACCTGCCTCGAAGCCAACCTGCAGGCGGCGCGCCTGACCCAACCCGATGTGACGGCGGTCGGCGTGTCGCTGAACACCTCGAAGTTGCCGATGTCCGAAGCAGAGGCGTTGTGCAGGCAGATCGAGGACGAACTTGGGCTGCCATGCCAGGATCCGGTCAGAATGGGCGTCAGCCGCATCGTCGACCGACTGCAGTCATGCTTCGCGAACTGAGCGCCTCGCAAGAGTCCTTGCCGCTGTCGACGCCGTTTCGCATCTCGCGCGGCGTCAAGACGGCGGCCGATGTCGTCGTCGCCGAGATTCGCCAGGGCGACCTGATCGGACGTGGCGAAGCCTTGCCGTATCCGCGCTACGGCGAAACCGTTGCGTCGGTGCTGGCGCAGATCCGCGAGATGCGCGATGCCATCGTCGGCGGGGCCGGTCGCCACGATCTCGAAGCGCAGATGCCGGCCGGCGCCGCACGCAACGCGCTGGATTGCGCGTTGTGGGATCTGTACGCCAGACAACAAGGCCAATCGGTGGCGACATTGCTCAACGAAACGCCGTTGCCGCCGATCGCCAGTGCACTGACCGTCAGTCTCGATACCCCGGATGCGATGCGCGCGGCCGCCAGCCACCTGCGGCAGGTCCCGCTGGTCAAGGTCAAGGTCGACGCCAGCAACCCGGAAGCGCAGCTGCGCGCGGTACGCGCGGAAGTCCCCGACGCACGCATGATCGTCGACCCCAACGAGAGCTGGACGCTGGAGATCCTGCGCGAGATCCAGGGGCTGCTGGTCGAACTCGACGTCGATCTGGTCGAACAACCGCTACCCGCGGATCAGGACGAGGTGCTCGAGGGGTTCACGCCGCAGCGCCCGCTGTGTGCGGACGAGTCCTGCCATGTCGCCGCCGACATTCCGCTCCTGCGGCGCCGCTACCAGGCGATCAACATCAAGCTCGACAAGACCGGCGGACTCACCGGTGCGCTGGAGCTTCTGCGCGAGGCACGCGCGGCCGACATGATCATCATGTGCGGCTGCATGATCAGCAGCTCGCTGAGCATCGCGCCGGCCTTCCACATCGCCCGGCATGCCGCGTTCGCCGATCTCGACGGACCGCTGTGGCTGGCGCAGGATCGTCCGGGTGGCGTACGCCTGAACGGCGGCATGCTGCAACCGCCGGCACCGGAACTCTGGGGCGGCGGCCGCGCCTGAGGCGCAGCCACCACCCCGGCGCTCTCAGCCCCCAACGGATATACCCCGCCACGGCGGGGTCTCTTCGCCCGTCACCCGGCCCGGATCGGCATCCAGGAATCGCCGCCGGCTGCGGGCGGCCTGCACCTCCACGGCACACGGGACAAGGGCCGGGACCCTGCGGTCCCGGCCCTTGTCCCGTCCACAGGTGCCGACACGCCCGTCAGGCAGTCTGCTTGAACTGCAGCAGCCGCCGCGCCAGACCTGCCCACATCGGCCCCGGCCGGCCATCGCCGACCGCAACGCCGTCGAGCGTAACGATCGCGAGTGCGTCCTTGGTCGAACTGCTGACCCAGATCTCGTCGGCGTCACGCAGCTCGGCCTCGGTCACGTCGCGCTCCTGCATCGCATAACCGAGTTCACGACACAGCGAGATGACGACGTCGCGCGTGATCCCGCCCAGAATGCGCTGGCTCAGCGGCGGCGTCGCGACCGTTCCGGCCTTGACGACGAATACGTTGGTCGAGGAGCCCTCGGTGACGATTCCATCCCGCAACAGGATCGCCTCGGCCGCCCCGGCTTCTGCCGCCTCCTGACGGAACAGCACGTTCGGCAGGAGGCTGATCGACTTGATGTCGCAGCGGGACCAGCGGATGTCCTCGCGGGTGATCGCCTTGGCCCCCGCGGCGGTGTCGATCGAATAGATCGACGAACGCGCCAGCGGCGTCGTCGCCAGGAACACCGTCGGCGCCACCGGCGGCGTCGGGAACGGATGGTCGCGCTTCAAGGCGGCACCGCGCGTGACCTGGATATACAGCGAAAGATCCCCTCCGCCGTTGCGCTTGATCATCTCGCGGGACAGCGCGACCCAGGCCTCGAGCGGCAATGGGTTGTCGATGCGCAGCGCCGCCATCGAACGCTCCAGGCGCCGCAGGTGCCCTTCGAGCTGGAACAGCGCGCCGTCACATGCCGGAACGACTTCGTAGACCCCGTCAGCAAACAAAAACCCCCGATCGAGGGGGGAGATCCTTGCTTCGGCTGCATCCATGAACATGCCATTCAGATAAACCGTATTCATGCCTATTACCATCAAGTGACTGGGGCGGCGGGCGTGGACAGCGATCCGGCCTCAACAAGGCCATCGTCGATGCTCCCGGCGCCGACAGGGTCGAACGGTCTCGTCACCCGGAGATCAATGATCCGCTCGGGTGCCTGCCGTGCCTGCAGGGCCCGGGGGAATCCCCCGGGCCCCTGATCCGACTATTCCTTTGAATCCAGCGACACCGTTATGACGCCGCCGCGATAGCGAAAGCGCGTCCCGAACGGCTCGCTGACCTGCTTCAGGTCATCCAGAATCTGGGTGACTTCGTCCTTCGGCGCAGGATAAGGCTGGCCACGCTTGCTGCGTGACTCGCCAAAACCCAGTGCGACCGGATGCAGGCGCACCTGCTTGAGTTCGCCTGCTCTGGAGTAGACGACCTCGACCACCGCCGACTGCCAATAGCGGCGGTCGGCCGGGAAGCCCACGGTATCGTTCTTGGAACGCTTGGAGTAGTAATCGCTGGGGAGCGCATCCTCGGGCAGGCCCACCTTGTCGTAGTTGTCCGCTGGCTGGAACGCGACCAGATCGTTCTCGAAGATGAAATCACCCAGCGAATAGAAGATCGGTTTGCCGTTGTAGATCTCCACTCCGCGCAGCATGTGATGCCCCTGCCCGGTCACGACGTCGGCACCGGCATCGATCGCCGCGTGGGCGAACTCGACGTAGAACGCCGCGGGCGTGGAGCGGTCGGTCGGATCATCCGCCTCGTGCGAATGCACCGATACCACGACCCATTCCGCCTGCTGCTTGGCGTCCTTGATGCTGGCGATCAGCTCCTTCATATCCTGCGGATCGGGCGTCGAATGACTGCCAATCTCGTTCCCCACGACGTAGGTGGCGCCGCCGAAGCGCAGCTCGCCCCCATCGCCGCTGCTCATGAACGAACGCGACGGCCCGCGCAGTTGCTTGAGCGTGTCGTAGGTCGACTGCGGCACGGTATAGATCTGCTTGTGGCGCAGCGGATTGAGCCCCGGGCGACCCCGCAGATCCTTGCGCTGTCGCCCGGCGATGGCCGCGTTCGGAAAAGTCGTCGACAGCGAGATCAATGCGACCCTTCCCTTCCGGGTGTCGAGATAGCCCGGCGCGCGTGCCAGCGCCAGATTCTCACCCACCCCTGCGAAGGCGAAGTCGGTCTCGGACACGGCCTTGATCGTGCTGCGCAGACCCTCGACGCCATAGTCGACGGAATGGTTGTTGGCCATCGACAGCATGTCGAAACCGGCCCACTTCAGTTCGTCGAGCACGAACCGTGGCGAGCCCATGTAGGTCCCGCCGCTCTGCTGGGCACCTGGCAGGGTGAAGTCGTGAATCTGTGTCTCGAGATTGGTGAAGGCCGCATCGGCACTGCGAATCAGCTTGAACATCCTGTCGATGCCCGGCTTGTTGATCGTCGACAGGCGGCGATTGATGATCGAGTCGCCGGTCAGCACCAGCACCATCTCGTCGTCACCGCCTTTCGCGGGTTCCCAGGCCCGCGCGAGCGCGGGCTGGGAGACATGGGCGAGGACGAGCCCGACAGTGAGTGCTGCAGCGAAGTTGAACCTGGATTTCATGGTCTTGATCTATGGAGGTTCTGCGATAAATGAGGAAACCGGCGCGCCTTCAGACTCAGAAGCTCTTGTTCAGGCGCAGCGTCCAGACCCGGCCGACCGCAACGCTGTTGTAGACAGAGGCGTCGTAGCCGGAGGTTGCCGAGGTCAGCGGCGGCTTCTCGTTGGTCAGGTTCTTCACGCCCAGACGGATCGTGGTGCCGTCGAACAGCTTGCTGTCGGATACGAAGCTCTTCGACAGGAAGGCGTTGAACGTGACGGTGTCGTCCACCTTCCAGTAGTGCACACCGTTGACCGTCTTGACGTAGTCCGGACGTCCCAGCTCCTGGTAGACCGCATCGGTGATCGAGGCGCCGGTATCCGCGTACTCGCCGATGTAGTAGGCGCTCAGACCCGCCGACCACAGGTCGTAGCTCCACACCGCAGAGGCCGACCCGCGAACGCGCGGCTTGCCGTCGATGCCCAGCTGGGTGGAGGACACGCCGCTGGCACCGCCGAGGCGCTCGTACTTCTCCAGATAGGCCCAGTCGGTCGACAGATTCAGCTTGCCCCAGGAGAAGGACGGCAGCATGTAGGTGATGTTGAAGTCGTAACCGGCGATCTCGGAGGTATCGAGGTTGTCGAACGGCACCAGGGTCTCGACCAGCAGGCCCACCGGGGCGACCCATTCGGACTGCGGCCTGCCGGCGTTGTAGTCGGCGAAATACTGGCGATCGGCGGCGGTGACGGCCTCACGAACGATATACGGATTGCCCGCATAGCTGTCCGAGCCGCTGCCGAGATCGATGTCGTCATAGGCCACGCCCGCCGACAGAGCGGCCTGCGTCGCGGCCCGCAGCCGCGCGGCATCGTCGTCCCGCAGCTGGTTGGCGTTCGGCGCCGCGATCAGGTTGTCCTGCTCGATGCGGAAGTAGTCGACCGAGAAGCTCAGACCGTCGACCCAGGGCACATCCACCACCGTCCCGAGGGTCATGCCACGCGAGGTTTCCGGCTTCAGATCCGAGTTGCCGGTGGTCGTCTGGTAGCGGCCGTACTGCCCGTCCTCCGGCAGACCGGTCACGTCCTGGCGATACGGATCCGAATACTGCGCGACCGACGAACGCGACGGATAGTAGATCGACGCCAGGCTCGGTGCCCGGAAACCTTCGTTGTAGGAGGCCCGGACCATGACCTCGTCGATCGGGCGGAAGTCCAGGGTGAATTTCGGATTGGTCGTGCTGCCGAAGTCGCTGTAGTGCTCGTAGCGGACCGAGGCCCCGAGTGACAGGCTGCGAATACCCGGAATTTCATTGTATTCGGCCACCAGTGGAATGACGGTCTCGACGAAGCCCGCCGCGACGGTGCGGTCGCCGATGATGTTGCCGACGGCGGACGCCTGCATGAAGTCGTTGTCGGCCGGATCCAGCCCCAGATCGTTGCCCTCGTAGTTCAGGCCGTGATACTGCGGACGGGTCAGGGAGTAGTCATCCCAGCGATGCTCCGCGCCGGCGGCCACCTGAACCGGGCCGGCCCAGAGATCGACCAGCTCGCCCGTCACCCGCGCGTCGACGCTGTAGAGAATGTCGCGGCCGGTCTGGATGAAGTTCTGCGAGAAGCTGTCGATGGCGGCGCGGGAGTTGGTGACCTGTGTCGTCGGCACGACGGCACCGTCGACCACGGCAAAGTCATAACCCCAGGGGTTGTAGGCCCCCGATTCGATTGCCGCCAGCACCGCGCTCTCGCGTACGGCGTTCGTCGATACGTCCTTGGTCCCGGAACGCGAATACGTTCCGGCGGCTTCCCAGTTCCAGCTGTTGCCGAAGTCGCCGCGGCCGCCCAGGACCACGCGATAGGCGTTGGTGTCGATGTTCACCGTTTCGTTGCCGTTGTCGACGAAGCGGTACGCGACAATGGTGGTTTCCTGCGGCGCTCCGGTCAGGCGCGGCGTGCCGTCGAGGTTCGACGAGCCGTCTTCCGCGTAGAAGCGCGAGCCATAGGGGTTCCACGGATTGTCGATGCCCAGCACGATGTCGCGGTTGGACGAGGCGGTATACGCCACCGGCGCGCGTACCATCGTCGACTCGGCGCGGTACAGCATCAGTTCTCCGAACAGGGTCAGCGCGTCGTTGACCTGATAGTCGAACTGGTTGAACAGGTTCAGGCGTGTCGTTTCCGGCAGCGCATAGCCCACGTTCATGTCGTAGTAGTAGTCCGAGGCGAACTCGCCGTCACGTGCCGGAACCGAGTCGCTGAACGCCGCGCCGGTCGCCGTCGGGACCAGATACTGCGTCGTCGACGAACCGCCGACACGGTAGGACGGATAGGGGCTCGACGAGCTGCGGTCGAAGAAGCGGCCGGTCAGGGAGTTGAAGCCCGGAGGCGCCTTCGCCGTCTTGTCGGAATCCCCCATGATGTCGGCGCTCATCGTCGCGTCGCGATCGTAGAAGTCGGCCGTCGACGTCCAGTGCAGCTTGCCGCCCAGGTAGTAGTTGCCGTGCGTGAAGGTGATGCGGCGATTGTCGCCGGAGTCGATTTCATTGAATCCGGCTTCCAGCGAAATCTCATTGCCGATGAAGGCGTTGTCGACAATGAAGTTGATGACGCCGGCGACCGCGTCCGACCCGTAGATCGACGAGGCGCCATCGCGCAGCACGTCGATGCGGGACAGGCCGCGGGACGGGAACGTGTTGGCGTTGACCGACAGCGTCGGCACACCGCCTTCGTTCTGGGAGATGCCATGCGTCGCCATGCGACGGCCGTTCAGCAGCAGCAGCGTGCTGCCGGAACCCAGGCCCCGCAGCGATACGGCGGCGACGTCACCACGGGCGCCGGCACCGCCCTGTGTCGACTCGTTGATCGGCACGTTGGCGACGGCCGGCAGCGCCGTCAGCAGATCGACCGGCGCACCCGCATCGCGCAGGTCCATTTCCTCCTGGCTCACGACCGTCACCGGCAGCGCTTCGTCATCCTCGCGCTTGATGCTGGTGCCGGTGACGATGATCTCCTCGATCTGCGCCGATTCCGCGGCAGGAGCCGGTGTGGGTGTGGGCGCCGGTGCGGCCTGAGCGGCTTGGGCGGGGCCGTCCGAAACCGGCTCCTGTGTCTGAGCCTGGGCCGCACCGGCGCCGACCGCGACGATTGCGCCGACCAGCACGTTCACGGCATGCCTGTCCGCCGTCTTACGAAACTTGCCGTGGATGGACGGCGAAAGATCATCTGAACTCAACACGAACAAACTCCCAGTCATTGGTTGACGACATGCCGGAGAAACATGACTTTTGCGCGCTTCCTGGCCGATGCGTCGATGACGGCCCGTTTGTCATCGTTTTCATGCTGCCGAACGAGCATTCGGCGCCGATGACCGGACTCACCATCTCATCAGACCAGCCAGGCTTTTCGCACACTCCTTGAAGACACGATTCCTTAGGCCACGTCTCTACGTTAGTGAGAAGATCCGCATGCAACCAATGAAAAGTTGCCCGCGCCGCATAACCAATCGTTATGTCGGAAATGTGGCGTTTTCCCGGCGCGTCGAACGTCACAACCGCCCATTCGGAATGCCCTGCGCGGCGGTCTCCCGGGACTGGGCCACCCGCTCGACAACGCCGGTCATCCGGCGTCATCCCGCAACGCGTTGAACCATCCACACCGACGCCAGCGCGGCGACGGACATCGAGCCGCCATAGACGATTCCGACCCGATAGAAGCGCGTGGCTCGCAGCCAGAACGCCACCGGCACGAAGACCGCGACGATGGCGATCTGCCCGGCTTCGACGCCGACGTTGAAGCCGATCAGCGCGGTCCAGAAACGCCCCTCGGCATCGATCTGGTCGAACACGTTGGCGAAGCCGAAACCGTGCAGCAGCCCGAACAGCAGTGCGATCCAGACCCCTCGGGCGCCGGCGGTCGTCGCCAGCAGGTTGTTCAGCGCAGCCACGGCCACCGACAGCGCGATGGCGGCCTCGACCAGGCGCGGCGGCAGCTCGACCCAGCCCAGCATCGCCAGGCTCAGGGTGATCGAATGCGTCAGCGTGAACGCGGTGACGATCAGCGCGACGTCCCACAAGGTGACGCCGATGGTCGACGCGGGAACCCGGCCGTTGCCGCGGCGTTGCAGAACCGAGGGAATCAGCAGCGCGATCAGGAACAGGATGTGGTCGTATCCGATCCAGATGTGCCAGACGCCGGAGACCAGATAGTCGAGAAACCCGCTGCGTCGCGCATCGGTTCTGTCGAGCTGCACCCGCGGATGGTCGACATCCAGTATCGCCTCCCGATGACTGCGGTCGGGCCAGCTCACGGCGATGCTGCGGGGATGCTGCTGCAGGTCCAGCCCGCTCAGTGAACAGTCGATCTCGATGCGATCGACCGGCGCGCCTGCATCGAGCTTGAGTGTCGCCGCGACCTGAGCCGCCTGTCCCTGGACGCCATACACCAGATCGCTCAGGCGCGGCACCACGGCAAGGCCGTCGACAACGATCGAACAGGGCGCCACCAGATACGCTTCGATCCCGGCACGGAGCGGCTGCAGCTCGGGCCATGTCACCGCGTCGTCGGCGTCGGCATCAAGATCGAGTGCCTGCGTCAGTTCGTCGACGCTCACCCGCGTCTGGCCTGTGATCCGGCCGTCGTCCTGAACGTGCAACTGCATATAGGCCGTGGAAGCCAGCGCAGGGGTGGCCCCTGCGACGAGCAGCGCAAGGCCGCCGATCATCCGCAACAGTAACGGTTTCATATCATCCGGAGTGTGGGAGCCGGCCGCGGCGAGGGAACCCGCCGCGGCGTGTGCGTCGGTGTCGGGCTTACGCCACTGCGTGCAACAGCTCGTGCGAACGCTGCGGCGGGGCATCACCGTGCGTCGTCGGCGCCTGCCCCGGAATCGGCCTGATCTTCAGCATGTCATCGACCACGGACTGCACGCAGTCGAGGAACAGCTGCTGCACGCCATTGAGCGGTCCGTCGATCCGGCGGACCACATACAGCGTGACCGGGAAATGAGGTTCGATCGCCCGCGCCTGCACGGTGGCACCACCCGACAGCGCGGTGAACGGATCGACCATCGCCCATCCTTCACGCGCGCTCACCAACTCCTTGGCAATCTGGTAGGTCTGCACCCAGGTCGAGATCTGCGGCGTCACCGGCAGACGTTCGAGGAAGGCCTGCAACTGACGTCCCAGCGTATCGGCCGCGGCGATACCGACCATCGGCTTTCCGGCGACGCTCTCGAGCGCGATCGGCGATGCGCATTCCTGCTTGCTCCACGTCCCTGCCGGCGCAATCAGCATCAGCGATCCCACGCACAATGGGGTGCAGCACAGGTCAGGGTGATTGATCTGCTGCAAGGTGAGCCCGAGATCAGTCTCACGCAGCACGATCGAGCGCAGCATCTCGCGCGAGTGCTGCGTCGAGAGTTCCATCGTCGGCTGCTCCGGCGCCCCTCTCAGGCACATGATCGACCGGGGAACGATCGTCGTTGCCAGGGTTGGCGTGCTCACCACCCGCAGCAGTTTCCGGCCCAGTCGCCCCATGTTGGATGTCAGGCGCTGCAGATCCTGCAGATCATCGGAGATGCGCTCGATCTGTTCTTTCAGAATGATGCTTTCGGGCGTCAGATGCAGACGGCCTTTGGCGCGCACAAACAATGCGAATCCAAGACGGCGCTCGGCCTGCTGCAGGAGCTTGGTCGCGGCTGGCTGCGAGATGTTCAGCAGCGATGCGGCCCCGGTCAAAGTGCCGGCCTGAACGATTGCCTGAAACATCTCGATGTACCGCAACTGCATCGTAGCCATGGGAGCGCCCGTCAAAAATCGTGTATCCGACGCACCGCACCCGCCAACGCCGCCTCCTTTCCGATCCCGAAATTCTTACGCCCGGGACCCTAACGTTGCACAAGTGAAGTGCAATGTGACTTTCTTCAAAGTCTGTCCTTCTGATGCGCAAAGTTCGTGCCGTTCTGTCGTCGCGATTCCGGCGTCGCTGATGGAACGATCGACAGTCGAAAACAAGTCAGGGGAACCCCGACCCTGTCGGGATTCCCCTGCAGATTTCAGCGTGATGTTCGAAAAATGCTACGGATAACTGACGTCTTTTCCGAACGGATAGAATTTTTCGAGCTTCAGGTGCTGATAATTCAGCGCTTCGAGATGGACGGTTCCGAGGAACGGCTGCTCCGGCTCGACCAGCAGGATCGTCTTGGCATATCCACTGTCGTAGTAGCCCCGACGGAAGTGCACGCGTGACTTGATCGCGATGACGTCGAAATCGTCGGCGTTGATGCCGATATCCATGAACGCCTCCGGCTCGGTGTTCTGGTGCAGATACGGACTGATGAGCAGACGGTTGCCGTCACCGAATTCCACGCTGACCCACAACTGGCTGGCCGCCGCGGTGCCGAAGCGCGCGATACCGCCACTGACGGTCTTGACCGTACCGACCACATGCACCGGATCGCCCGCCGATTCGTCGAGGCGGCCGCCGACCATCATGTCGAACTTGTCGCCGACCTTGACGCCCTGCTTGCGCAAGGTCTCGATGACGTCGGCGTCCGCAACGGTTCCGATCAGCACCTTGCTGAGCTTCTGCTTGATCACCTGATCCAGAAGCCAGGTCGCCGCACCGGAGCGATCCGAATGGTCGGCCAGCACCACCGGCTTCTTCCCCTCGGCCACCGCCTTCTTCGCCAGGGCAACGCCTTCGGTCATCTTGTGGACCTGGGTGCCGTAGTACAGCTCCTCGCGCAGACGCCAGGCGGTATCGGCCATGTCGTCGGCGATGTGCTCGGCGAGTTCCGGATTGCCGTTGGTGATGACCTGGAAGGTCATGCCGGCTTCCTCCGAATCCATGAACGCGAAACCGTAGTAGAAGTTGACGTAGACGTCCGGCTCGCGCGCCTCCCACACCAGTGCGCGCTGCACCAGATCCATCCATGGCGACTGGCCGGTCCACTGCAGTACCGACGGCGTCAGGATCGGCGGCTTGCGCGTCGCCGAGGTCGGCTTGTAGTCGCCCCGGATCGAACGGATCAGGGTACGGGCCGCGCGCTGACCCTGCAGATATCCGTCGTAGTGCGGGTAGTACTTCACGCAGAACGCCAGATCGGCGTAGCGCAGAAAGTCCTCATCCTCATTGCCATGCGGATCGAAGGTGCCGACGATGAACGCCTTGGGCCCGATCACCTCGCGCACGCGCCGCGCCAGCTCGGCCTCCGGCTTGGCGACGCCGCGCACACCCATCGCGCCGTGCACCGCCAGATAGGCGCCGTCGAAAGGGCCCTGCGCCTTCAGCTCGGCAATCATCTTGTCGACGAAGTGATCGTAGGTACGCTTGTCGATCCAGCCGGTGGCGGTGCCGCGCTTGGGAAACAGCGGCGACTCGATGCCGACCAGTTCGACGTTGGCATGCTCGCGCGCCACCTTGACGAAGCCGCCCATGTAGCCCCTGGGCATCGAGCTGAGCAACGCCTCGCCGCGCGCCGGCGAACCTTCATAGAGGAAGTCGTCCAGCTCGGTGTCGTACGGCAGGAAGGTCACCGTCTCGTGCATGAAGTTGATCACCGCGATGCGCGCCGGCCGTGTCGTGCTGTCGCCCTTGCGCGACTGCGCGTGGGCGGCGTTGCCGCCGAATGCCAGCACGGAGACGGACAGAAAGACCAGCAGGATGCGTCGTGAGAGCGTCATCGGGATCACGGATAGGTGACGTTCTTCCCGAACGGGTAGAACTTGTTCACATCGAGATACTTGTACGGCAACGCTTCCAGATGGATGGTGCCCAGGAAGGGCTGTTCCGGTTCCACGAGCAGGATGGTCTTGGCGTAGCCGTTGTCGTGATAGCCGCGGCGGAAGTGCACACGCGACTTGATGGCGATGGCCTTGTAGTCGTCCGGGTTGATGCCGATCTGCGCGAATGCCTCCGGCTCGGTGTTCTGGTGCAGGTAGGGACTGATGAGCAACATGTTGCCCTTGCCGAACTCGACACCGACCCACAGCTGGGAACCACCGTTGCCGCGACGCGACATGCCGCCGCTGACGTTCTTGACGGTGCCGACGATGTGCACCGGATCGCCGGCGGACACGTCCAGCTCGCCGCCGACCATGTAGTCGAACTTGTCGCCGACCTTGACCCCTTTCTTGCGCAGCGTCTCGATCAGATCCTCGTCGGCAACGGTCGCGATCAGCGTGTTGCTGAGTTTCTGCTCGATCACCTGCTGCAGCAGCCAGGTCGCCGCACCCGAACGGTCGGAATGGTCCGCCAGCACGATCGGCGTCTTGCCGTCGGCCATCGCCTTCTTCGCCAGCGCGACGCCTTCGGCCATCTTGTACACCTTGGTGCCGTAGTACAGCTCCTCGCGCAGACGCCAGGCGGTATTGGCCATGTCGTCGGCGATGTGCTCGGCGAGTTCCGGATTGCCATTGGTGATGACCTCGAAGGTCATGCCGGCGTCGACGGCATCCATGAACGCGAAGCCGTAGAAGAAGTTGACGTAGACGTCCGGCTCGCGCGCTTCCCAGACCAGCGCCCGCTGCACCAGATCCATCCACGGCGAGTTGCCGGTCCACTGCAGCACCGACGGCGTCAGGATCGGCGGCTTGCGCGTCGCCGAGGTCGGCTTGTAGTCGCCGCGGATCGAGCGGATCAGCATGCGCGCGGCGCGTTCCCCCTGCAGGTAGCCGTCGTAGTGCGGGTAGTACTTGATGCAGAACGCCAGATCGGCGTAGCGCAGGAAATCGGCGTCCTCGTTGCCGTGCGGATCGAAGGTACCGGCGATGAACGCCTTGGGCCCGACCACCTCGCGCACGCGGCGCGCCAGCTCGGCTTCCGGCTTCTTGACGTCGCGCACACCCATCGCGCCGTGCAGCGACAGGTAGACGCCGTCGAACGGCCCCTGCGCCTTCAGCTCGGCGATCATCTTGCTGACGAAATGCTCGTAGGCGTCCTTGGTGATCCAGCCGGAGCCGGAGCCGCGTTTGGAACCGAGCGGGGACTCGATGCCGACCAGTTCGACGTTCGCATGCTCGCGCGCCACCTTGACGAAGCCGCCCATGTAGCCGCGCGGCGAGGAACTCAGCAGCGCTTCGCCACGTGCCGGCGAGCCTTCGTAGGTGAAGTCCTCGGTCGTGGTGTCGTAGGGCAGGAAGGTCACCGTTTCGTGCGCGAAGCGCAAAACGGCGATGCGGATCGGTTTGGTCGTCGAGGCCTTGGCCGACGGTGCGGCATGCCCTGCGAGCGGCATCAAGGCCAGGAGACTCAGGCTGAGCAGCCCGAGCAGCGAACGACGAAGCACATTCATGAGTGAACTCCCGAAGATGGGGACGGCGACAGCGGTTCCTGCGATCGTTTCACCATATAAACCGCGGACCGGGGCGACCAATGAAATGCTGGTGAGGACGCATAACCCACGGTTATGCCCCCGGACGCGGGGCGCCGCCGTACAGCGGCATCACCGTACCGGAGCGGATCCAGCCGGGCGCCTGGCCGTCCCGCTGCACCTGCAGCCAGCCGAGAAAGTGATGGCGGACCCGCACGACCGCACCGGCCGCCAGCGGTGCCGTCTCCTCGTCCGGCACCAGATCGGTCGGCTCCGGATACAGGTTGGCCGGCTGCAACAGCAGCGCGGCATCGGCGTGGCGCAGATCGCCGTAGGCCGACCAGCCGAGCTGGGCGACGACGCCCAGCCCCAGCCCGCATGCCGCTACGGCGGCCCCTGCACCGATCCAGCGGCGGCGTCGCGGCAGGTACAGCCCGATCACCGCCAGCGTCAGCCCGGCGGCCAGCAGCATCGCTGCCAGCATGCCGATCCGTTGCCAGCCGGCCGGCGCGCGTGACGCCGGCACGCCGTACATCACCGTGTCGACGAACACACGCTGCAGCACCGGGTCCCCGACGCCGGCCTGCTGCAGCGCGTAATCCAGCACCGCGCGGCCGTCGGCGTCCCCGCGCAACAGGAACGATGCCAGCGCGTGCGCGACCGCGGCATTCCATGCGCCTTCTTCCAGCTGCAGCCGCGCCAGATTGCGATGCGCCGCCCAGTCACGACCGTCCGTGGCCACGGCCTGCAGCCATTGTTCGCGTTCGGGGGGCGGCGCGTCGCCGGCCCGCGTCGACGCCGGTGCGGCGACGGTCACCAGCAGCGCCAGTGCCATCGCCGGTGGCAGCCAGTGCCGCCGTCGGGCGGGGTAAGGTTGCTCGCGGGCCGGCATGCCCAGTTCCGACACGCTGGCATCCAGATAGCGCAGCCATTCGGTCGGCAGTCGCGCGTCCGCCGCGTACAGCGCGCGCTCGGTGGCGCTCCACAGTGCCGACCAGCGCCGCGCGCGATCGTCGTGGCCGTCGATCCGCAGCACCGCCGCGGCGATGTCCGCCGCCGTGGGCGCGGCGACCCGCAGGTCCCAGGCGGCGGCGATGCCGCGCAGGCAACGGTTCAACTGTTGCGGCGTCGGCACCGCCCCTCGCTGCAACTCGTCGCGCAGACGGCGCAGCTCGCGCACCCCGCGTCGACGCAACCGCATCGGCTCGGTGGCGTAGGCGTGCCGCCACGCCAATGCCGCCCAGACCAGTAGCGGCAACAGCACGGCCGGCAAGGTCCAGGTTGCCGGCGGCACGCGCGACGGCACCGAGCCGATCCGCCCGACCGGCAGCACCACCATCGGCGGCGGCACCGCTGCGGCGATCCCGGCATCGCCCGGCGCAGCCATCGTCCCGGCGCCCGCCACCGGTCGCAGCGTCAGGCCGGCCAGCAGCAGCACGGGCAGAAGCAGGCGCACGAAACGGGAAACAGACCTCTTCGAAGTGCACACCATGTCACCAGTCCTGCTGCGGCTCTTGCTGCTCGGTGGGATCGGCGAGCAACTGATGCAGGCGCCCGGGCGAATCCCGTTTGGTGGCCTCCTCCATCCGCTTGCGCGAGAACGACAGAATCGGATCATTGCCGCCGCCACCATTGCCGCGGCTGGCGCGCAGCGCCGCCATGCGCGCACTTTTCGGCGGCGGCGGTTTGTTCTCGCGCTTCACCTCGACGTCCTCACCCGGCGTCAGATCACCCAGCGCAGCGTCGGTCTTGGCCGAAGCCCCCTGACCGAAGGAATCCGTCGCCGTCGACTGCGTGCTCTGGCCGGCGACCATCGGCGGCGCGTCCTCTTCGTCCAGCGGCGTCGGCGGACGCTCCTGCGATCCGGCCGTGTCCGCCGTCTCCGGCGCCTTCAGCATCACCGCCAGCCGCTCGCGGTAGAACGACCAGTCGGCCACCGTTGGATCCAGCGCCTCGCCCTGCTCGGTCGCCGCGATCGCGTCACGGATCACGCCCTCGGCCGGCACCAGGCCCAGGCGTTGTTCGTCGAGGCCGTACTTGATCGTCTCCTCGACCATCAGGCGCAGGTCGTAGGCGTCGTAGTCGAACGTGGCCAGGTGGCGCACGATCGCGCGCAGGCGCTCGACCGGATTGCTGTCGAACACCTCGCGCACCTCGAAGTCCGCCTGCGTGTCGAAATGCGCCGATGCCGGCGGCGCGGACAGTGCGCCCAGTGCCGCCAGCGACACGGCCAGCGTGGCCACCGCCGGCGCCGACGTCGGGCGCCGCTGAATCTCTCGCGGCGTCGGCCGCGAACGAAACTCCAGCAGCAGACCGGCGAACGCCAGCAACACTGCCGGCAGCAGGAACCACTGGAAACGCTCGCGGGCACCGGCGCTGACATCCCCTTCGAAGCGCCCCTGGCGGCCGGACTGCACCGTCTCGACCAGCGCCGCGACCACCCGTTGCGCATCCTGCGGATTCAGATACTCACCCTGCGTGCGCTTGGCCAGCGCCTTGAGTGTCGACGGCTGCAGTCTGGACTGGATGACCTCGCCTTCCTTGTCCTTGTAATAACCGCCGTAGCCGTCGTCGAGGAAACCACCGGCCAGGGTGCCGATGCCGACGGCCAGCACGTGGACCTGCCGCTCGGCCAGCTGCTCCAGCTTGTCCTGCCAACCATCGGTGGTGCTTTCGCCGTCGCTGAGCACCAGCAGATAGCGATCGGCACCATCGTTCTCGCCGAAGCCTTCCAGCGCGGCCTGCAACATGCCGGTGTAGTCGGAACCGCCCTGCGGCATGTAGTCCGGCTCCAGCATCGGCAGGAACTCGCGGATGATCTGGTAGTCCGGACTCAGCGGCACCTGCACGAAGGCGGTGCCGGCGAACACGATCAGACCGACGCGCTCGCCCTGCAGCGCATCGAGCAGCTGCGTGGTCAACTCGTGCGCGAACGCGAGACGGTTCGGCTCCATGTCGATCGCCAGCATGCTGCGTGAAAGATCCAGCGCGATCATCACCTCCCGCGCATGCGTGAAGGCGCCGTCCTCGCGTTCACCCCACAACGGCCGTGCCAGCGCGATCAGCGCGAACGCAATCGCCGCCAGACTGATGTAGCCAGGTCGCAGGCGGGCGGCGGCGAGCGCCCGCAGGCGCACCCCCGACACCGCCACGCGCCGGATCGCGGCCCAACGCTGCGACAGCCCTGCCCTGCCGTCGCGTCGGATCGCGAACACGGCCGCCACCGGCAACAGCAGCAACACCAGGATCAGCGGCGTGGCCCAGCTCATCGGCACGCTCCCGGTCGAGGCGGTCGCTTACGGATAGGTGACGTTCTGGCCATATGGGTAGAACTTGTCGATCTGCAGATACTTGTGCGGCAGCGCGTCCAGGTGCACGGTGCCTAGGAAGGGCTGCCTCGGCTCGACCAACAGGATGGTCCTGGCATAGCCGTTGTCGTAGAACCCGCGACGGAAGTGCACGCGCGACTTGATCGCAATGACCTTGTAGTCGTCCGGGTCGATCCCCAGATCGAGGAACTCCTCAGGCCAGCGCACCTGGTGCAGATAGGGAGAGATCACCAGCAGGTTGTTGTCGCCGAACTTGACGCTGACCCACAGCTGCGACGCCGAGCGCCCGCGCGAGACGCCGCCGCTGACGGTCTGCACGGTACCGGTGATGCGCACCGGCTTGCCGGCCGAGACATCCAGTTCGCCGCCGACTTCCATATCGAAGGGATCACCCGGCTTGACGCCCTGCGCACGCAGCGTCTCGATCACGTCCTCGTCAGCCACGGTACCGATCAGCGTGTTGCCGAGCTTCTGCTCGACCACCTGCTGCAGCAGCCAGGTCGCCGCGCCGGAACGATCGGAGTGATCCGCCAGCACCACCGGGGTCCTGCCGTCCTTGATCGCCTGCTTTGCCAGCTTCACGCCCTCGTCCATGTAGTGAACTTTGGTGCCGTGCACGAGTTCGTCGCGCAGGCGCCAGGCGGTTTCGGCCATGTCGTCGGCGATGTGCTCGGCCAGTTCCGGATTGCCGTTGGTGATGACCTGGAAGGCCATGCCGGCGTCGACGACGTCGGCGAACGCGAAGCCGAAATAGAAGTTCACGTAGACATCGGGCTCGCGGGCTTCCCACACCAACGCGCGCTGCACCAGGTCCATCCACGGCGAGGCGCCGGTCCACTGCAGCACCGACGCCGTGATGATCGGCGGCTTGCGCGTGGCGGTGGTCGGCGTGTAGTCGCCGCGGATCGCCCGGATCAGGGTGCGCGCGGCGCGCTCGCCCTGCAGGTAGCCGTCATAGTGCGGGTAGTACTTGATGCAGAACGCCATGTCGGCGTAGCGCAGGAAGTCGGCATCCTCGTTGCCGTGCGGATCGAAGGTGCCGGCGATGATCGCCTTGGATCCGACCACCTCGCGCACGCGACGCGCGATCTCGGCCTCCGGCTTAGCCACGTCGCGCACGCCCATGCCGCCGTGCAGCGACAGATAGACGCCGTCGAACGGCCCCTGCGCCTTGAGGTCCGCGACCATGTTGTCGACGAAGTGGTCGAAGGCCTCCTTGGTGATCCAGCCGGAGCCGGAACCCTTCTTCGACCCGAGCGGCGATTCGATGCCGACCAGCTCGACGTTGGCATGCTCGCGCGCAAGCTGGACGAAACCCAGGATCGAAGAACGGCTGCGGTCGTAACTGGAAGCGCTCAGCAAGGCTTCGCCACGTGCGGGCGAGCCTTCGAAGATGAAGTCCTCGAGCTCGGTGTCGTACGGCAGGAAGGTCACCGTCTCGTGCTCGAACTTCAGCACCGCGATGCGCACCGGTTGGGTCGCCACGCTTTTGTCCACCGCCCGCGACTGCGGGCTCCAGCTGCCGACGACGAACAGCAGCAGCAGGGTGAAAGGCAGAATCGCGCGATGCGATCCGCATGAAAGGGGCATGGCATTCGATGTCATCGTGTCTTTTCCTTCATACGAGGCCGTCCTGGCGTTGCTGGCGCAACGAGCCAATCAGCGCCAGCCCCAGCAGCAGCAGGCCGGGTAACACCAGCACAGGGAACCGTTCGTGGCTGACCAGCGGCGGCGGCGTGTCGAATTCGACCTTGGCATCGCGATCGATCATCGCGAAGGCCTGTTCCACCGCGTGTTCGTCGGTGGCCCGGAAGAACAGCCCGCCGGTACCCTCGGCGATATCGCGCAGCAGCAGCGTGTCGATCTCGGAGCGGCGCATCTCGGTGCCGATACGGTTGCCGGCGTAGTCGAAGACCGGCGTCGACACCTCGCCTTCCGCGCCGGCGCCGATGGTGTAGACCGCCACGCCGTCCTCGGCCGCCAGCGACGCCGCCTGCCGCGGATCCAGCGCGCCCTTGTTGCTGGCGCCGTCGGTCAGCAGCACGATGAAGCCGCCCTCACGTGGGCCCTCGCGCGGACCGTCGTCGCTGCCGTCCCGGCGGCCCTGGCGCAGGCGCTGCAACGACACACCGATCGCGTCGCCAATCGCGGTGCCGTCCTCGATCAGGCCGATCGACAGCCGTGCGGTCTGCCGGCGCAGCCACTCGTGATCGAAAGTCAGCGGCGCGAAGGTATAGGCACGTCCGCCGAAGGTGACGATGCCGATGCGATCATCCGGCCGCTGGTTGATGAACGCGGCAATGATCGGCTTGATCGCCTGCAGGCGGTTGACGGTCCGGCCACCGCGCTGGAAGTCCTCCGCGTACATGCTGGTGGACAGGTCGATCGCGATGATCAGGTCGTAACCGTGGTTGCGCGCATCCGGTTTCGGCTCGACCCACTGCGGCCGCGCCATGCCGACGATCAGCAGCGCCAGCGCCGGATACATCAGCAGCACCGGCCACGGTGGCGCGTCGCTGCGGGCGGAACCGCGCCATTGTTCGGCCTCCGGCACGACGTAGACCGCGGCGCCACGGCGGCGGCGCAACCATGCGGCAAACGGCAGCAGGATCAGCAGCCCCAGCCACAACGGATCGTGCAGCACCCAGTTGCTCATCGTGCCGGACTCATGCGCAGGTTCACCGCATCACGCCCGGCGCCCGGCCGGACGCTGCTGCTGGAAATGCCGCACCAGCGTCTGCAGGGTGTCGCCGTCGCTGTCGACCTTCATGCGTGCGTCGGCCGCCGGGAACAGTTTCTCGAACCAGACCTCGCGCCAGGTCTTCCAGCGCGCATGCGCAGCCTGGGTCGCGTGCGAGCCGGTATCGAGATTGACCACGCGACCGGCGACCGGATCGTAGGCCGACAACCGCGTATTGCGCGGCAAGGCCAGATCCCAGGCATCGTCGGCGCGCACACCAATGGTCCGGCAGCGCTGCTGCAGCACACGCCAGCCGGGCGGCAGATCCGCCGGCAGGAAGGCGCCGAACCACAGGATCACGCTGCCGCTGGTGGCGCTGCGGCGGATCATGCGCCAGGGGATCTCGGCCTCGGCCGCCCCGTCCAGCGCCGGCGCCGGCTGGCCCAGCAGCCGCGCCGCGGTGCGCAGGGTGGCCTTGCGTCCGGCCTGCGGGCGCTGGAACCAGCTCTCGCCGGGCGCGCAATAGAACAGGCCGATACGGTCGCGATTCAGTGAACCCAGCAGCATCAGCAGCCCGGCCAGTTCCATCAGCACATCGCGCTTGCTGCGCTCACCGGACCCGAACTGCAGCGCCGGCGTATCCTCGAACACGAAGATCAGCGACAGCTCGCGCTCTTCGACGAACTTCTTGCGGTAGGGCTCACCGAGGCGCGCGGTGACGTTCCAGTCGATGTCGCGCAGGTCGTCACCCCACTGGTATTTGACGACCTGGTCGAACTCCATGCCCTTGCCGCGGAACACCGAGCGGTAGTTGCCGGCCAGCGCGGTGCTGACCGCATGCTGCACACGCCATTCGAGGCGGCGCAGGACCGCGCGCGACGCCGTCGGCAGCGCGCTGTCGTCGGTCTGGCGGGAGGCGGGCGGCATGACCCGGCGCTCAGCCGGTGACGGCCGTTTCCGGCACCGCGGTGCGCTCGAGGATCTGCCCCAGCACCGCGTCCGCCGTCACCCCGAGGGCCTCGGCTTCATAGCTCAGACCGACGCGATGCCGCATCACGTCGAGAAAAATGTCCTGCACCTGCGCCGGGCTGACGTAGTCGGCGCCGCGCATCCACGCCAGCGCCTTGCTGGCCTGGTACAGGCTCAGCGAGGCGCGCGGCGAGGCCCCGAACGACAGCGTCGTTTCACCGTCCTTGCCGCGCTGTGAAGCCAGCTCGCGCGTCGAGCGCACCAGCGCGACGATGTAGGCCTGCACGGCTTCGGCAACGTGGACTTCATCGACTTTCTTGCGCAGCTCGAGCAGCTGTTCGCCGCTGGCAACCGCAGTCACCTCCGGCTGCGAGGTCATCCGGCCCCAGCGTCGCATCAGTTCCAGCTCTTCGTCGCTGCTCGGATAGTCCAACAGCAGCTTGAACAGGAAGCGGTCGAGCTGGGCCTCCGGCAGCGGATAGGTGCCTTCCTGCTCGACCGGATTCTGGGTCGCCATCACCAGGAACGGCTTGGGCAGCGCATGCGTGGCGCCGCCGATCGTGACCTGGCGTTCCTGCATCGCCTCCAGCAGCGCCGCCTGCACCTTGGCCGGCGAGCGGTTGATCTCGTCGGCGAGCACGAGGTTGGCGAAGATCGGCCCCAGGTGCGGCGAGAAGCGGCCGTCGCCCGGCGAGTAGACCATCGTGCCGACGATGTCGCTGGGCAGCAGGTCCGGGGTGAACTGGATCCGCTCGAAGCGGACGCCCAGCGCCTGCGCCAGCGACTTGATCAGCAGCGTCTTGGCCAAGCCTGGCATGCCTTCGAGCAACACGTGGCCGCCGGTCAGCAGCGCGATCTGCAGGCGCTCGATGATCGCCCGCTGCCCCAGCACGGCCTTGCCGATTTCGCCGGCCAGCGACTGTGACCATGCCGCCCCCATCACGCCCATCGCATCCAGTCCCTCGACCTGCGCCGTCATGCCTGGCTCCCACGAGATTGTGCGGAGGCCGCGCCGCCGATCGTCCGGGCCGTACGATGAGTGGACATCGCCGGCGCCCGACACGCGACACGACCCTGAAAGTTCCCGATGAGCGTAGAAACCGGCGCCGGTGTCCGCCAATGAATTGATGCCGTAGGCGCATAACTGACAGTTATGCGCGGCGTCGCGGCACGCCGGCCGGCCTCGCTGTCAGGCAGGGCCCGACAAAGCGGGGGCGGAACATCGGGGCGCGGCAAGACCTGCGCGCCACGGGAGCACGAATCGAGGGACTGGGCCATCTTCAGCGGGGGGCACTGGGACTGGACTTGAACAGCGTCGACGCAAGACTCGGGCCAATCGCCCCGAAAAACCGCCACCTCAGTGGCCTCAACCCGGCGGCATCAGCCTCCGCCGGTACTCGCCCGGCCTGACGCCGGTCCATTGCTTGAACGCACGGTGGAACGCGCTGGTTTCGGCGAAACCGACCGCGCCGGCGATCTCCGGCAACGCCAGGCCGGTATGGCTCAGATACTCGATCGCCAGATCGCGCCGCAACGCATCCTTGATCGAGCGGAAGCTCGAGCCTTCCCGCTCCAGCGCCCGCCGCAACGCCGAAGGATTCATGTCGAAGCGCAGCGCCAGCGCGTCGAAACCCGGCCAGTCCTCCGGCGGCGCATCGCGCAATGTCTGGCGCACGCGGGCGCTCCAGCTGTTGGAATCCTTGTACTTGAGCACGATGTTGTATGGCGCCTCGCGCAGGAACGCCGCGGCGCTGCGCCGGTTCTGCACCACCCGCGTCGTCAGCAGGGCGGCGTCGAAGACCAGCCGCGTACACGGCTGCTCGAAGGCCAGCTCCTGCGAATACATCACCCGGTACTCGGCGGCATGCGCCGGCGGCGGGTACGCGAATTCGGCGCGCAGGATCGGAATCCGCCGCCCGCCGAGCCAGCACATCAGCCCATGCAGCAGGACCAGCAGGGTTTCGTGCGCAAACGGATCGACACGCCTGCCCGCCGCGATCGCCCGAGACGTCGGCAGCAGGCGCAACTCGGCGCGATCACCCTCGGTCCGCAGCTCGATCGCGGTGTCGTCGAGAATGATGCCGAACAGGCGGATCGCCCGCCGCAGCGCCTCGTGCAGTGTGCGCGCTCCGATGCAGCCATAGGTCAGCATCGCGAAGCTGCCGACCTTCATGCGCCGGCTGTCGCGGCCGAACAGCTCGTCGTCCAGCACCGCGGCAACGGCCAGCCACAATGCGCTGAAGCGCTCGGCGGCCACCCGCGACTGCGGCGTCGACAGCAGGCGCTCCGGAATGCCGGCCTGCTGCAGCAGGGGTTCGACCGCCAGCCCCGCCGCTCGCACCGCACGCAGCGCCTCGTTGACGAAACCGATGGCGACGCTGTCCTTCTCCACCGTCATCCCCGGCCGCTCCACCGCGACCGAAACACGGCGTTGCCGGGACCGGAGCCCCGTCCCGGGTCGCTGCTGAATCGTCGATGTCGCAATGCTCCTCACCCTCACGCCGCACTGGGCGTAACGGTATCAGACCCGCACCGGACGCTTGTAGGCGCCCTGTCTCCGCGTCAGGCCGATTCCGGCCGTGAATCCCGCAGCTCGGTCAGCTTGCCGCGGATCTCGTTGGCCCGCTGCAAGCCCGTCGCGCTGCCGTGACCGGTCACGGCCACGGACAGACGGTCCATCAGCACATAGACGATCGGAATCACCAGCAGGGTCAGGAAGGTCGAGATCGTCAGCCCGCCGACGACGACCAGGCCGAGCGGATTGCGGGTTTCGGCGCCGGCGCCGCTGGAAATCGCGATCGGGACCGCGCCGAGAATCGTCGAAACCGAGGTCATCAACACCGGCCGGAAGCGCAGGCTGGCGGCATCGAACGCGGCCCTCGCGGCCGGGTAACCCTTCTCGATCTGCAGCTGGTTGGCGAACTCGACGATCAGGATGCCGTTCTTGGCGACCAGGCCGATCAGCATGATCAGGCCGAAGCGCGAGAACAGGCTGTCGGTCATCGGCGCGCCCCAGAAACGGCTGCAGTACAGCACGACGATGCCTCCGGCCAGCGCCAGCAGGATGCCGGTGAAGATCGTCAGCGGGTGGATCCAGGACTCGAACTGCGCGGCCAGGATCAGGAAGGTGAACAACAGCGCCAGGCCGAACAGCGCCACGGTATCGCTGGCACCTTCGACGTATTCGCGCGCCTGGCCGTTCCAGGTGAACGAATAGCCGGCGGGCAGGCGCTCGCGCGCGACGCGCTGCAGATAGTCGACGCCGTCGCCGATCGTCACGCCCTCGCCGAGCTGCGCGGACAGGGTCACCGCGCGCAGGCGATTGAAGTGCGGATAGCTCTCCGGCACGGCGTTCTCGCGCCAGTCGACCAGATTGCTCAATTGCACCAGCGCGCCACGATTCGAGCGCACGTAGACCCGCGACAGATCGTGCGGCGTCACCCGCTTGTTGTCCTCGATCTGCAGGATCACGTAGTACTGCTGGTTGCCGCGTTGGAATTCGGTGACGCGGCGGCTGCCGAGCAGGGTTTCGAGCGTGGTCGCGATGTCGCTGATCGAGACGCCGAGATCGGCCGCCTTGGCGCGATCGATGCGCACATCCAGCTGCGGCTTGGTCGGTGACGGATCCAGCCCGGCCTCACCGAACAGCGGACTGTTGCGGACATCCAGCAGAATCGCCTCGCCCGAGGCCTGCAGCTGGTCGAAATCCGCGCCCTGCAGCACCAGCTGCACGGCATTGGCACCGCGCCGTCCGCCGACGCCGCCGAACGGCCGCGCGGTGGCCACGGTGACCTGCACGCCAGTCATGTTCTCGCGAAAGTCCCGGCGCAGCTGGGCGATGACGTCCTGGGTCCTGCGGCTGCGTTCCTCCCAGGGCTTGAGCGTGGCGCTGACGTAGGTCTGATCGTCGGCCGAACGGTGGAAGGTGCGGTCGACCTCCGGCAACGCCAGCATCGCCTGCTCGGCCATCCTCGAATAGTGCTGCACGTATTCCGGCGTCGCCCCGACCGGCGGAATGATGGTCGCGGTGAGAATGCCGCGGTCCTCGGTCGGCACCAGCTCACGCGACAGCTGCGTGTAGAGATAGCCGCCGAACGCGACGAACAGCGCGCAACCGGCCAGCACCGCGCCCTGCCGGCGGAACGCCGCGCGCAGCAGCCGCTCGAAGCCGGCGTTAAGCCAGACGAAGAACGGCTCGGTACGGTCGTAGAACCAGCCATGTCCCTGCGGCTCCGGCGCCTTGAGCAGGCGCGCGCACAGCATCGGCGTCAGGCTCAGCGCGACCAGCGCCGATACCGCGACCGACACCGCCAGGGTGATGCCGAATTCATAGAACAGGCGGCCGATCTGGCCCGACTGGAATGCCACCGGAATGAACACCGCGATCAGCGTCAGGGTCGTCGCGATGATCGGAAACGCGACCTGTCGCGCGCCGAGGATCGCCGCGTACAAGGGCGGGCTGCCCTCCTCGATGCGCCGGTAGATGTTCTCCAGCATGACGATGGCATCGTCGACGACCAGGCCGATCGCCAGCACGCAGGCGAGCAGGGTCAACACGTTGATCGAGAACCCCAGTGCCGCGAAGATCGCGACCGAACCGATGATCGATACCGGGATCGCGATCAGCGGCACCAGCGTCGCGCGCCAGTTGCGCAGGAACAGGAAGATCATCAGCACGACCAGGGCCATCGCCTCGTACAGGGTCTTGTAGACCGCCTGCACCGAGCGCTCGACGTAGACCGAGTCGTCCTTGCTGACCTGGACGTTGATGCCCGCGGGCATGTCCTCGCGGAACGCCGGAATCAGCTTCTTGACCCCGGCGATCAGTTCCAGCAGGTTGGCCTGCGACTGGCGCAGCACGCGCACGCCGACGCTGGGATTGCCCTTGAAGAAGGTTTCGGACCGATAGTCCTCGGCGCCGAGTTCGACCCGGCCGATGTCACCGAACTTGACCTGGTAGTGCCCGCTCGACTTCAGCACCAGGTTCTCGAAGTCGGCGGTCTCGCTCATGTTGCCGAGCAGGCGCACCGGAAATTCTCGGGCGCTGGATTCGATGCGGCCGCTCGGCACTTCGACGTTCTGCAGCCGCAGCGCGTTCTCGACGTCGGCCACGGTCAGGCCGTAGGCGGCCAGCCGGTCGCTGTCGATCCACAGCCGCATCGCGAAGCGCGGCCCGTCGATGCGCACCGAGCCGACGCCGGGCACGGTCTGGATGCGCGGCACGACAAAGCGCTCGACCATCTCGACAATCTCGAGGCGGCTGTAGACCTCGGAATTGAACGACAGCGTCATCACCGGCGACTGGTCGGGATCGGCCTTGGTCACGCGCGGCGGGTCGACGCCCTGCGGCAGCACCACACGGCTGACGCGGTCACGCACGTCGTTGGCGGCCTGGTCGACATCGCGATCCAGATTGAACTCGATGATGATGCGTGAGTCCTCGTCATTCGAGTTCGACCGGATCAGGCGAATGCCCTCGATCGCCGAGACCTCCTTCTCCAGCGGCTCGGTGATCTTGCTCTCGACCACCTGCGCGGATGCGCCGGTGTACGCCGTCTGCACCGAGACGATCGGCCGGTCCACCTGCGGGTATTCGCGAATCGGCAATTCGCTGAACCGCAGCAACCCGACGATCACCAGCAGCAGCGCGCCGACGGTGCAGATGACCGGCCGCCGTACCGAAAGGTCCGAGATCGACATGGGGTCGCGTCCGTCAGTTGGTGGCCGTGGCGGCGCGGGATGGCGCCGGCCTGGGGTCGAGCGGGGTTCCCGGATACAGCGCCAAGACGCCGACTCCGGCGGAGACCACCCATTGCTCGTCGAGTTCGGCGTCAGCCTCGATCTCGACCAGACCTTCGCTGCGCAGTCCCAGGCGCACCGGCACCAGCGCCGCGGCATAGCCGTCGCCGTCGGCGCGCGCCAGGACGATGCGCGGTCCGTCGGTGGTGTTGACTACGGCCGCCTCCGGCACGACCAGCGCCTGGCGGTGAACGTCGAGAATGAGCTCGACGTTGGCGAACATGCCGGGCTTCAAAGCCGGCGACGCATCATCCAGCGTGGCCTTGACCACGCTGGAGCGCGTCTGCGGATCGATGGTGGAGCTGACGAAATAGACCGTTCCGGACATCGTCCGGTCCGGCGCGACGCCGTCGACCGACAACCTGAGCCGGGTGCCGACCTCGACCTTGCCCCGATAGCGCTCCGGAACTTCGAACACCATCTTCAGGCGGCTCAGGTCATTGACCGAGGTGATCAAGGTCTGATTGGTGACGTAGTCTCCGGGCGAAACCTCGCGACTGTCGACGGTACCGTCGAACGGCGCGGTGATCCTGGTTTTGGCCGCGCGCGTGCGCAGCAGCGCCAGTTCGGCCGCAGCGCTGTCGAAAGCCGATACCGCCTGGTCGTATTCCGCCTCCGAAACGGTATGCGACGCACTCAACCGCTTGGCGCGCTCCCGCGACAGGCGGGCCAGCTCGTACGCCGCGCGCGCCTGGGCGACCTGCGCCGTGATCTCGCTGTCGTCGATCTCCAGCAGCACGTCGCCCTTGCGCACCTGCTGCCCCTCGACGAAGCCGATCCGGCGCACGATCCCGGAGATCTCCGAATGGATCTGCGCGGATTCGTTGGCCTCGACACTGCCGACCAGGCTCAGGGTCTGGGTCAGGTCGACGCGGCTGATCGTGGCGACTTCCACCGGCTGCGGCGGACGGGCCGCCTCCGGCGCCGCGGCCACCGGATCGCCCGGCGTGCACGCCGCCGCCAGCATGACGACCGGCGCCAGTGCCACCAGCAGACGGGCTTTCGGCCGGATCGAGCTGCCGCGCTGGCCTGCCATCAGTTTGAGTGCATCTTCCATGCTGTTCCGTGACCACAACCGCAGCTGCCTGCCCGAATGCGGCCCCGCAACGGCCGGACGGCGCCGGAAGCCGGGATCCGCTCTGCCCGAATGCGCCGGTGCCGCCGTCTCGGACACGGGAATCCGGGTCCGCCGGGGCGACGGTCCGATGCAACGACCGCCGGCAGAGGGTAGATAGCCAGGAGGGTGCGGACCAATGAATAGCTGAAGACATCGCATAACCGGCGGTTATGCGCGGCCCCACGCCATTCCCCGGTCGCGCCGGCACTGGCAAATTCTCGCAGCGGCGGCGCCAGTTTCGGGCATCGCTGGGACCCGGCCGGACACATTAAAATCGGATCCAAATCGCTGATTAACAGAGCACATTTGCCGTATCGCGGACGCCTCCGGCGCCCGGCCTCAGCGAATCATCCCCTTTGTTGAGAACATCGATGAACGATCTTTCCGTCGCCCAGCAGCTGACCCCGTACAAGGCCAAGAACAAGGTCCGGTTCGTGACCGCGACGTCGCTGTTCGACGGCCACGACGCCTCGGTCAACATCATGCGCCGCATCCTGCAGTCCAGCGGCGCAGAAGTGATTCACCTCGGCCACAACCGCTCGGCTGGCGAGATCGTCAACGCCGCGCTGCAGGAGGACGTGCAGGGCATCGCCATCACCTCCTACCAGGGCGGCCACATCGAGTTCTTCAAGTACATCGTCGACCTGCTGCGTGCCCGCGGCGGCGACAACATCAAGGTCTTCGGCGGCGGCGGCGGCGTGATCGTGCCGCCCGAGATCAAGGAGCTGATGGACTACGGCATCACCCGCATCTACTCCCCCGAGGACGGCGCCAAGCTCGGCCTGCAGGGCATGATCGACGACGTCATCCAGTCCAGCGACTATGACCTTGCGCCGCTCGCACCAAAGGCCGGCGAGGCGCTCGACGCGCTGAGCTCCGGCGACCGCCGCCAGCTCGCCCGCGTCATCACCGCGCTGGAGAACGGAACCTACGACGAGGCGACCCGGCAACAGCTGCTCGATGCCGCGGCGGCGCAGCAGACCCCGGTGCTGGGCATCACCGGCACCGGCGGCGCCGGCAAGTCGTCGCTGACCGACGAGCTGGTCCTGCGCATGCGCCTGGACCAGGAGGACCGCCTGCGGGTCGCGGTGATCTCGATCGACCCGTCGCGCAAGCGCACCGGCGGCGCGCTGCTCGGCGACCGTATCCGCATGAACGCAATCGAGCCGTGGACGGAAGGCCGCGACAACATCTACATGCGTTCGCTGGCGACCCGCGACACCGGCTCGGAAGTATCGGCCGCGCTGCCGGAGGTCATCGCCGCCTGCAAGCTGTCCGGATTCGACCTGATCATCGTCGAGACCTCGGGCATCGGCCAGGGCAACGCCGCGATCGTGCCCTTCGTCGACGTTTCGCTGTATGTGATGACGCCGGAATTCGGCGCCGCATCGCAGCTCGAGAAGATCGACATGCTCGACTTCGCCGATCTGGTGGCGATCAACAAGTTCGACCGCAAGGGCGCCGAGGACGCGCTGCGCGACGTGCGCAAGCAGTATCAGCGCAACCGCGAGCTGTTCATGCAGGCGCCCGACACGATGCCGGTGTTCGGCACGATGGCGGCGCGCTTCAACGACGACGGCGTCACCGCGCTGTACCAGGCGCTGCTGCCCAAGCTGCAGGCCCTGGGCCTGAAGACCGAAGCCGGCCGGCTGCCACAGGTGACGGTCAAGGCCTCGTCGCAGAGCCGCGCGATCGTGCCCGCCGACCGCGCCCGCTACCTGGCCGAGATCGCCGACAGCCTGCGCGGCTACCACGCCCAGATCCAGCAGCAGGCGCGGGTCGCGCGCGAGCGCCAGTCGCTGCGCATCGCCAAGGCTCTGTTCGAGGAAGCGGGCCAGCCGGCCGCGAACTTCGACCAGCTGATCTCGGCCAAGGACGGCGAACTGCTGCCGGTCGCGCGCAAACTGCTCGAACAGTGGCCGAAGACGCGCGAGCTGTATGCGCAGGACGAGTACGTCGTCAAGATCCGCGACAAGGAGATCCGCACCAAGCTGACCCACCCGTCGCTGTCCGGCTCGAAGATCCGCAAGGTGTCGCTCCCGAACTTCGAGGACGAGGGCGAGACCCTGCGCTTCCTGATGAAGGAGAACGTGCCCGGCTCGTTCCCGTTCACCGGCGGCGTGTTCGCGTTCAAGCGCGAGGGCGAGGATCCGACCCGCATGTTCGCCGGCGAAGGCGACGCCTTCCGCACCAACCGCCGCTTCAAGCGGGTGTCCGAAGGCATGCCGGCCCACCGCCTGTCGACCGCGTTCGACTCGGTGACGCTGTACGGCTGGGATCCGGACCTGCGTCCGGACATCTACGGCAAGATCGGCAATTCCGGCGTCTCGATCTGCACGCTCGAGGACATGAAGGTGCTGTACTCGGGCTTCGACCTGTGCGCGCCGTCGACCTCGGTGTCGATGACGATCAACGGCCCGGCGCCGATGATCCTGGCGATGTTCATGAACACCGCGATCGACCAGCAGGTCGACAAGTTCAAGGCCGAGAACGGTCGCGATCCGACCGACGACGAATACGACAAGATCAAGTCGTGGACGCTGTCGGTGGTGCGCGGCACCGTGCAGGCCGACATCCTCAAGGAGGACCAGGGTCAGAACACCTGCATCTTCAGCACCGAGTTCGCGCTGAAGATGATGGGCGACATCCAGGAATACTTCGTGCACCACAAGGTGCAGAACTTCTACTCGGTGTCGATCTCCGGCTATCACATCGCCGAGGCCGGCGCGAACCCGATCAGCCAGCTCGCCTTCACGCTCGCCAACGGCTTCACCTACGTGGAGAGCTATCTGGCGCGCGGCATGCATATCGACGACTTCGCGCCGAACCTGTCGTTCTTCTTCAGCAACGGCATGGACCCGGAATACTCGGTGATCGGCCGCGTCGCCCGCCGCATCTGGGCGGTGGCGATGAAGAACAAGTACGGCGCCAACGAGCGCTCGCAGAAGCTGAAGTACCACGTACAGACCTCCGGGCGTTCGCTGCACGCCCAGGAAATGGCGTTCAACGACATCCGCACCACCCTGCAGGCGCTGTGCGCGCTGTACGACAACTGCAACTCGCTGCACACCAACGCCTACGACGAGGCGATCACCACGCCGACCGAGGAATCGGTGCGTCGCGCGATGGCGATCCAGCTGATCATCAACCGCGAGTGGGGTCTGTCGAAGAACGAGAACCCGCTGCAGGGCAGCTTCATCATCGACGAGCTCACCGATCTGGTCGAAGAGGCGGTGCTCAAGGAGTTCGAGGCGATCGCCAACCGCGGCGGCGTGCTCGGCGCGATGGAGACCGGCTACCAGCGCGGCAAGATCCAGGAGGAGTCGCTGGTCTACGAGCACCAGAAGCACGACGGCTCGCTGCCGATCATCGGCGTCAACACCTTCCGCAATCCGCACGGCGACGAGGTCCAGCAGGAGATCGAGCTGGCACGCTCGACCGAGGACGAGAAGCAGTCGCAGATCAAGCGCCTCGGCGAGTTCCAGCAGCGCAACGGCGGCGCCGCCGAGCAGGCGCTCGAGCGCCTGCGCCGGGTCGTCATGGAGGACGGCAACACCTTCGAGGTGCTGATGGACGCGGTACGGGTCTGCTCGCTCGGCCAGATCACCCAGACGCTGTTCGAGGTCGGCGGCCGCTATCGGCGTAATATGTAATACCGTGCGGGCGCCATGTGGTGCCCGCTCGTTTTTCCTGCCGTGCCGGACCCCCGTCCCGGTGCACGGCGATTCATTCGGCTTTTCAGAACAAGAGGTCCCCCCATGTCCAAAGAAGTCTTCATCGTCGGCGCCGCACGTACGGCCATCGGCAGCTACGGCGGCACGCTCAAGGACGTGCCGCTGCCCGATCTGGCGACGATTCCGGTCAAGGCCGCGCTGGAGCGCGCTGGCGTCGCCCCGGAGCTGGTCGGCCACATGGTGATGGGCACGGTGATCCCGACCGAGCCGCGCGATGCCTACCTGGGTCGCGTCGCCGCGATGCAGGCCGGCATCCCGAAGGAAACCCCGGCGTTCAACGTCAACCGCCTGTGCGGATCCGGCCTGCAGGCGATCGTCTCGGCCGCGCAGAGCATCATGCTCGGCGACGCCGACATCGCGGTCGGCGCCGGCGCCGAATCGATGAGCCGCGGCCCGTACATGATGCAGGCCGCACGCTGGGGCGCGCGCCTCGGCAACACCCAGCTGATCGACTACATGAACAGCATCCTGCACGACCCCTTCGAGGGCATGCACATGGGCGTGACCGCCGAGAACGTGGCCGAGCGCTACCGCATCAGCCGCGAGATGCAGGACGAGGTCGCCGCAGCCAGCCAGCAGCGCGCCGCCAAGGCCATCGCCGCAGGCTACTTCAAATCGCAGATCGTCCCGGTCGAGATCAAGACCCGCAAGGGCGTGATCAGCTTCGAGGTCGACGAGCATGTGCGCGGCGACACCACGGTCGAGGCCCTGGCCAAGCTCAAGCCGGTATTCAAGAAGGACGGCGGCCTGGTCACGGCGGGCAACGCATCGGGCCTCAACGACGGTGCCGGCGCTCTGGTGCTGGCCTCCGGCGCCAAGGTCAAGGAACTGAACCTGAAGCCGCTGGCGCGGCTGGTCGGTTACGCACATGCTGGCGTCGAACCGGCGTACATGGGCATCGGCCCGGTGCCCGCGACCAAGGCGGTGCTCGCCCGCACCGGCCTGAGCGTGAAGGACCTGGACGTGATCGAGGCCAACGAAGCCTTTGCCGCACAGGCCTGCGCGGTGACCCGCGAGCTGGATATGGATCCGGCCAAGGTCAACCCGAACGGCTCCGGCATCTCGCTCGGCCATCCGGTCGGCGGCACCGGCGCGATCATCAGCACCAAGGCGATCTACGAGCTGCATCGCACCGGCGGCCGTTACGCGCTGGCGACGATGTGCATCGGCGGCGGCCAGGGCATCGCCGCGATCTACGAGCGCGTCTGATCCGACCTTCGCATCAACCGACGCCCCCGCAAGCCGGGGGCGTTTTCACGAACGGGAACCCCTCTCCTATGAGCAACAGCATCCAAACCCTCGGCGTCGTCGGCGCCGGCATGATGGGCAACGGCATCGCCCAGGTCAGCGCCGCGGCCGGGATCAACGTGGTCATGGTCGACATCAACCAGGCCGCCGTCGACAAGGGTCTGCAGACGGTCGCCGGCAGCCTCGACCGCCTGATCAAGAAAGAGAAGATCAGCACCGCCGACAAGGACGCGATCCTTGGTCGCATCAAGGGCAGCACGAACTACGACGACCTGAAGCCGGCGCAGCTGGTGATCGAGGCGGCCACCGAGAACACCGAGATCAAGCTGAAGATCCTGCAGCAGCTCGACACCCTGCTCGGCCCGGAGGCGGTGATCGCCACCAACACCTCGTCGATCTCGATCACCCAGCTGGCCGCCGTCACCTCGCGTCCGGACCGGTTCATCGGCATGCACTTCTTCAATCCGGTGCCGCTGATGAAGCTGCTGGAGATCATCCGCGGCCTGCAGACCTCGGACGCGACGCACCAGCTGGCGATGAACTTCGCCGAGGCGATCGGCAAGAGCCCGATCACGGTCAGGAACAGCCCGGGCTTCGCGGTCAACCGCATTCTGTGCCCGATGCTCAACGAGGCGATCTTCGCGCTGCAGGAAGGCATCGCCACCGCCGAGGACATCGACACCGGCATGGTGCTCGGCTGCAACCATCCGATCGGCCCACTGGCGCTGGCCGACATGGTCGGCCTCGACACGCTGCTGGCGATCATGAAGGTCTACGCCGAGGGCTTCGGTGATCCGAAGTACCGCCCGGCGCCGCTGCTGGTCGAGATGGTCGCCGCCGGCCACTACGGCCGCAAGACCGGCAAGGGCTTCTACGACTACTCGAAGTAAGGCCCGCGCGCGGACCGTCCCGGACCGCATCGCCGCCCGAAAAAGCCCCGCAGTGCGGGGCTTTTTCACGGGACTTCCAACAATCCTGATTGTCGCTAGAGTGCGGTCCATGCCCTATCTCCGCACGCGCGACGGCGCCCGCCTGCACTATCACGACATCGGTCGCGGCCAGCCGGTGGTGCTGCTGCACGGCTTCGCGATGCCCGCCGCGCTGTGGCTGCCGTTCGCGCTGCCGCTGGCGCGGCGCTACCGCTTCATCCTGCCGGATCTGCGCGGTTTCGGCGGCTCCCATACGACGCGCCTGAGCCAGTCCTGCCTGCTGAGCCAGCACGCCGACGACGTCGCCGACCTGATGCAGGCGCTGGACCTGCGCAACGTGCTGCTCGGCGGCCTGTCGATGGGCGCCTGCACCGCGCTGCAGTATCACCGCCTCCATGGGTTCGACCGTGTGCGCCGTTACCTGCACATCGACCAGTCGCCGCGGGTGCGCAACGACGACGACTGGCAGTACGGGCTGCTCGGGCCGGCGCAGCAGGAACGCCTGGTCCGCTGGCAGGAGCTGATGGCGCAGCTGGATCCGTACCGCACCTTCGCCTACGACGAGCTGCCACCGGAACTGCGCCGCGAGCTGTGGCTGGCGCTGAGCGAGTTCTTCGATCACGCCTTCCACCATCGCGGCTGGAAGGCCGTCGGCCGGCTGGCGCGCCACGAGCGCCTGATCCGCCGCATCGCCCCGACGCGCAACTGGCCGATCTACCTCGACTGCGTCCGTTCCTATCTCGAGGACGACTACGATTGGCGTCCGACCCTGCCGCGGCTGCAGGTGCCGATGACGGTGCTGATCGGACAGGACTCGGTGATGTACCCGGCCGAGGGGCAGATGGCGATCGCCGACCTCGTGCCGCATGCACGCATCGTCACCTTCGAGCGCTGCGGACACGCGATCCCGTTCGAGGCGCCGCGCCGGTTCCAGCGCGAACTGCGGCGCTTCGTCTCCGCCTGAGCCCGCCCCAGCCGGCACCCCGCAGCGCTAGTCGGAGCGGGCCTGCAGCCAGTCGCTCGCCAGCGCCCAGGTCGTCGCCGGCGCGGCGCTGCCGGCAAAGACGCCGGCGTGCCCGCCCGGCGCGACGACGAAATCCTTGTCCTCGGATCCGATGATGTCGAGCACCTTGCGGGCGGCCTCGATGGTGACGATCTTGTCGGTGCGCCCGGCGATCGCGAGCAGCGAGCAGTCGATGCGATCGAGCAGGGCGGTCTTGCCGTTCTTGCCGCGGCCGAGGCGCAGCTCGCCACGCGCGAGTTCGTTGGCCAGCCCGACGCGGACGATGAAGTCCTGCACGATCCCGCCGGGGTAGTCATGCATCTTGTTGAACCAGGTCGCGGTGGTCTGGTACTCGGTGACGAATTCGCGGTCCCACAGATTCATCAGCAGGTCGATATAGCTCTGCACCGTGCCGACCGGATTGGTCATCTTGAACACCCACGACGACACCCAGCCGGGGACGCGCAGGTACTTCGGGTCGATGTCGTGCAGCGACAGCGGGACGTAACGCGCCGCGACCCGCAGCGGGTGGTTCATCATCTGCACCAGGCGGCCGGCGATGCCGATCTGATACGCATCGATCGGACTGGCGACGGTGACGATGTTGCGGATCTGCGGATCGTGCGACCAGCCGGCGTAGATCAGGCAGAACAGCCCGCCCATGCAGTAGCCGAACAGCGAAACCTCCTGCTCGCCGCTGTCGTGGCGCACGGCGGCCAGCGCCTTGGGCAGCATGTCGGTGGTGTAGTCGGCCAGGTCCAGCCGCGAGTGGTCGGCATCCGGATCGCCCCAGTCGACCAGATAGACCGCGAAGCCGCTGGCGAGCAGATACCGCACCAGGCTGCGGTTCGGCAGCAGGTCGAAGTTCAGCGAATTGGCGGCCAGCGGCGGCACCAGCAGGACCGGGACGCGGTGGCGCGTCGCGGCCACCGGCATGCGCGTCCTGCCGACCTCGATCTCCGTCTCGGTCAGCGGCGCATAGCGGCGCACGCTGGTCAGGCCGTTGGCATAGATCACCTCGTACGGCGTCTGGTTGGCGGCGATGAAGTTCTCCGCATTCAGGCGCCGCTCGATCGCGTGGCTGATCCACTGCACCGCGCGGTCGCCGACGGCGGCGGCGCCGCGGACCAGGCCCGGCGCGACCGGCTTGGCGTGTTCGTTCATCGGGCTGCCCTCCTCCGGCATGCCTGCGTCCGTCAATCCGGCGCGACCGACAGGTAGGTGTACCCGGTCAGGCCGGCTTCGAGTTCGGCGAGCAGGTCGGCGCGCAGGGCCTCGTCCGGCTCCACCGCCTCGAGCTTGCGCCGGTACGCTTCGGCCAGGGCCTCCGGCAGCAGATGCACGTAGCGCAGCAGCTCGTCGGTGCGGTCCCCGCGCTCGGCGCCGCTCAACGTCCAGCCGCCGTCGCCGTCGAGCACGACGTTGACGGCGTTGGTATCGCCGAACAGGTTGTGCATGTCGCCGAGGATTTCCTGGTAGGCGCCGACCATGAAGAAGCCGATCAGGTAGGGATCGGCCCGGTCCAGGCGATGCATCGGCACCGTCGGCTCGAGGCTGCCGCGATCGACATAGCGGTCGATGCGGCCGTCGGAATCACAGGTCAGGTCGCACAGGCTGACACGCTGGTCCGGTCGCTCGTCGAGCCGGTGGATCGGCAGGATCGGAAACACCTGGTCGATCGCCCAGGCATCGGGCACCGACTGGAACACCGAGAAGTTGCAGAAGTACTTGGCGGCCAGCTTCTCGCGCAGTTCGTCGAGCGCCTCGCGATGCACCCGGATGGTCGGATCGAGCATCGGCTCGACCGCGCGGCAGACCGCGTAGTAGGTGGTCTCCGCCAACGCACGCTGGGTCAGGCTCAGAACGCCGTGGGTGTACTGCGCCTGAGCGTCCTGCAACAGGGTCGCGGCGTCGTGCAGGCACTCCAGCGGCCCGCGCTCCGCGACCTGGCCCTGCAGCGCGTACAGGTCGTGCAGGATCGCCGGCGCGTCCGGCTCCGGCGCGTCCACCGCCCGGCTCGGCACCGATTCATGGTCGATCACCGAGGTCACCAGCACGGCGTGGTGGGCGGTCAGGGCGCGCCCGGATTCGGAGATGACGTCCGGCTCCGGCTGGCCCGCCTGCCGGCAGACATCCTGCAGCGTGCGCAACACGTTGCGCGCGTACTCGCGCTGCGAATAGTTCATCGAGCAATACGAGCGGCTGTGGGTGCCCTCGTAGTCGACGCCGAGTCCACCGCCGATGTCGACCACCTGCACCGGCGCGCCGACCGCGCGCAGCTCGGTGTAGAACCGCGCCGCCTCGCGCATGCCGCGCGCGATGTCCTGGACATTGGCGACCTGGGAGCCGAGATGGAAATGGACCATCTGGATCGCGTCGATGAAGCCCGCTTCGCGCAACTGCTCGACCGCGGCCAGCACCTGTGCGCAGGACAGGCCGAACTTCGACTTCTCGCCGCCGGTGTTCTGCCACTTGCCCGCGCCGATCGACGACAGGCGCACCCGCAGGCCGACCCGCGGCGCCACGCCGAGACGGCGCGACTCCTCGATCACCAGCGGCAGCTCGGAGCGCTTCTCGACGACGATATAGACGCGATGCCCGAGCTTCTCGCCGATCAATGCGCGGCGGATGTAGGTGCGGTCCTTGTAGCCGTTGCAGACGATCACGCTGCCCGGCTGCGCCATGCCGAGAACGGCGGCCAGCTCGGGCTTGCTGCCGGCCTCCAGGCCGACGCGCGCGCCACCATGCGCGACGATCTCCTGGATCACGTCACCCTGCTGGTTGACCTTGATCGGATAGACCGCGGTATAGCCGCCGCGGTAGCCGAGCTCGTCGATCACCTCGCCGAACGCGCCGGTCAGACTGTCGACACGGTCGTGCAGGATGTTGACGAAGCGCAGCAGCACCGGCAGCGCCAGGTCCTCGTCGACGGCACGCTGTGCGACCTCATGGAGGTCGACCGCCACCGGCGACCGGTCGCGGTACGGCCGCACCAGCAGATGGCCGTTGGCACCGACGTCGAAGTAACCCTCGCCCCAGTGCGGCATGTTGTACAGGGCGCGTGCCTGCTCGACGGTCCAGGCGGGGCGTGTTTCATTCATTTGGCGTCATCACCCGATATACTCGCGCCGCAATTGTAGGGCCGGCCATGTAGGATTGCAGGCCCGGCATCGAGCCGGTTCCGCCGGCCCTGTTCCCGTCGCCCATTTTCATCGCGCAGAGAATCCCATGACCCTGGATCGCAGCTGGTTTTCAGAATCCGTCGACGCCTCCGGCAGCGCCTTTTCGCTCAAGGCCGCCAAGATCCACGAGGAGCAGACGCCCTATCAGCGCATCGAGATCTGGAAAACCGAGACGTTTGGTTACCTGATGACCATCGACGGCTGCACGATGGTGTCGACCCGCGACAATTTTCTCTACCACGAGATGATGACGCATCCGGCGCTGAACTCGCACCCGCACCCGCGCAAGGTCGTGGTGGTCGGCGGCGGCGACTGCGGCACCCTGCGCGAGGTCCTCAAGCATCCGGAAATCGAGTCGGCCACCCAGGTCGAGATCGACGAACGGGTCACCCGGCTCTCGGAGCAGTACTTCCCGGAACTCTGCGACAAGAACGATGATCCGCGCGCGACGCTGTTCTTCGGCGACGGCATCCAGTGGATGAAGGACGCCCCGGACGGCAGCATCGACCTGATCATCATCGATTCGACCGATCCGGTCGGTCCGGCCGAGGGCCTGTTCGGCCTGCGCTTCTATGTCGACTGCGTGCGCGCGCTGGCACCGAACGGCCTGCTGGTCCAGCAGTCCGAATCGCCGCTGCTGAACCTCGAACTGATCACCGAGATGCACGAGGCGATGCGCAAGGCCGGCTTCGCCGCCACGCACCTGCTCCACTTCCCGCAGACGATCTACCCGTCAGGCTGGTGGTCGGCCTCGATCGCGCAGAAGCAGGGCGACAGCCTGACGCCGCGACTCGACGCCGACGCCATCGCCCGGCTCGACACCCGCTATTACAACGCCGAGATCCATCAGGCCGCGTTCGCGCTGCCGACCTACGTGCGCACGGCGCTGGACGCGATCAAGGGCGCCTGAGCGCGGCGGCGGCAGGGGGCGTCACTCGCCCTCTTCGCCGCAGAGCTCCCGGACCTGCCGCTCGGTCATCTCGATCAGCTTGAGCCGGTCTTCCTCGTTGTACTGGCGCTCGTTGCCGAGGCTGTCACGCTCGACGATGTTGCTCGCATTGCGGTACGACGCCAGCTGCTCTTTGCGGCGCTGGCACTCGGCGGCGCGCCGCTCGGCAGCGGCGGCGCCCTCGTCCCCCGACTCGCCCGGCGCAACCGGCGCCGCGGCGTCGCCCGCCGGCAGCGGATTGACGTCGACCGGCTTCCAGCCCGGCTGCGGCTGGTCGCCGTAGTGGATGCCGCCCGACGGGTCGACCCACTTGTAGATCTGCCCGGCACCGACGGCACCGGACGCGATCAGGAACGCTCCGGACAAAGCGGGGATGAGGCTCGAACGCAGACTGCGCATGCCGAATTCCATGTGACGCGTGTAGACCGGAGTCTAGTACGATTCGGCGACCGGGCTGTACCGCCCGCCCCGATCGCCCGACCAAACGTCCGCTCGCCCTGACCGATGGCCCTGCTCCGAACCCTGCTCAAACGGCTGCTGCCGTCCCCGCCGACCATTGCCGCCGAGACCGGCGGCCCGCGGCCGCAGGTGCCGCAATGGCTGCCCTACCTGCAGGATCTCCCCGAGGGGCGATACCTCTGGTGTGCCTGCGGACGCTCCGGCCGCCAACCCTTCTGCGACGGGTCCCATGCCGGCTCCGGCATCGAACCGGTATCGTTCGAGGTCACCCGCAAGACCGGCACGCTGTGGCTGTGCGGCTGCAAGCACACCCGCAACCCGCCGCTCTGCGACGGCGCGCACAACTGGCGCAATCGCTAGGGCCTGCTGTCAACACTCCGGCAGCAACGCAGCGATCGCCCATCGCGTAAACAGACCCCAGGACATGGCCCAGCGCTCAGCCGCGCTGGGCCATGTAGGCGCGCCAGCCGCCGAACGCAGTGATGTCGGTCGCGCCGTCGACGCCGCAGGGCTCGCAGATGAAGCCGGGAACCCAGCGCCCGTCGGCCAGTTCGAGCTTGCCGATGCCCAGCGGCGCCGGGATGCCGGCGACGAAGCTGCCGAAATGGCGTGCCGGCAGTTCCCAGACCTCGACCTCGATCGCCGCACCGCCTTCGGCCACGCGGATCATCCCCGGCCGGAACGGCGGGCCGCCGGCCAGCGCATAGAAGCGATACGCCGGCGCCGAATGCGTCGCCTCGATCAGCCGCGCGCCACGTTCGAGCAGCTGGTGGTTCAGCGGCAGGCCGGCCAGATGCGCACCGCAGACGGCGACCTGGACCTGACCGCTGGGCACGGAGGACGCCAGCGTCTCCGGGGGTTCCGGCAGCGCCTGCCCGGTCGCCCCCAGCGGCGCGCCCAGCGCGTGCTGGCAGCGCGCCGCCAGATGCAGCAGCGGCACGTCCTGGTGCGCCGGCGCGAACAGGGTCACGCCGAACGGCAGACCATCCGCGCGAAAGCCCGCCGGCACCGCGACCGCGGCGTAGTCCAGCAGGTTCATGAAGTTGGTGTAGTAGCCGAGGTCGCTGTTGATCCGCACCGGATCGGCCAAGGTGGCCTCGATCGTCGGAATGAAACCCGCGGTCGGTGTCAGCACCACGTCCACCGTGGCCCAGACCGCATCGGCGATGCGCTTGAGTTCGGCCAGCCGGTAGAAGGCGTCGAAGGCATCGACGCTGCGCAGCGGCGCGGCGCCGCCGACGATCTGCCGGATCACCGGCAACAGCGCCTCCGGGCGCTGCTCGATCCATTCGCGGATGGCGTGATAGCGCTCGGCGACCCACGGTCCCTCGTACAGCAGACGCGCGGCGTCGAGCATCGGCTGCAGGTCGATCTCCTGCCGGACCCCGCCCAGCGCCTCGAGCCGCGCCACCGCCTCGCCGAACAGCCGCGCGTATTCGGCATCGCCGAAGAACGCGAGCTGATCGGCGCGCGGCACGCCGAAGCGGAAGCTGGGCGCCCGCCCGAAATCAAACCCATGTGGCTCGACCGCACGCGCGTAGCCCGGATCACCGTCGCCGCCCAGCGCCACCGCGTAGACCTGCTCGGCGTCCTCGGCGCTCAGCGCGAAGATCGACACCGTGTCCAGCGAGCGGCAGGCCGGCACCACGCCGCACGTCGAGACCAGCCCGCGCGTCGGCTTCAGCCCGACCAGATGGTTGAATGCGGCCGGCACGCGACCGGATCCCGCGGTATCGGTGCCCAGCGAGAAGCTGGCCTGGCCCAGCGCCACCGCCACCGCCGAACCGGAGCTGGAGCCGCCGGAGACATAGGCCGGATCGAAGGCATTGCGGCAGGCGCCGTAGGGCGAGCGCGTGCCGTTGAGCCCGGTCGCGAACTGATCGAGATTGGTCTTGCCCAGCGGCAAGGCGCCGGCCGCGATCAGGCGCTCGACCACCTCGGCGCTGCGCGCGGGCACGTGGGCGAAGTCCGGGCACGCGGCGGTCGTCGGCAGCCCCTCGACATCGATGTTGTCCTTGATCGCGAACGGCACGCCGTACAGCGGCAGGCTGTCCGGCTCGCGGGCGTCCAGCGCCTGCGCCATCGCCTGCAGCCGCTCGGCCGGCATCCGTGCGATCCACGCCTGCTGCGGATCGTCGCCGGCACGCTCAAGCAACGCGGCGATCAGGACGCTGGGCTTGAGGCCGTTGCGATACGCCGCGCGCAGGCTCGCCAGATCGAGGCTCGGGGGAATCAATGCGGTCATCGGCAACTCCGGATCACGAAACCTTCAGCGTCAGCACGTCCTGGCCGGCCGCGATCGGCGCGCCTTCGCGACACAGCACCGACAGCACCTCGCCGTCCTCCGGCGCGACGACACTGAACTCCATCTTCATCGACTCGACGATCACCAGCGCGTCGCCGGCGCGGACCTGCTGGCCCGGCGCGACTAGCACCTTCCAGACGCTGCCCGGCACGTGCGCCGCGACCAGGCGTGCGCCCGGCGGCAGATCCAGCTCGCTGTCGGCACCCGCCGCGGCGACGTCCGCCTCGTCGATGTACTCAGCCTGACCGGCGGCACGCCAGCGCTCGCGCTCGGCATCGAAGGCAGCCTGCTGCCGCGTCTTGAACGCGGTGATCGATTCGCGCTGTTCGTCGAGAAAGCGCAGGTAATCGGCCATCTCGAAACGCCCTGCCTCGACCTTGAGGCGGTAGCGCCCGGCGACGAAGTCCTGCCGGATCTGCAGCAGCTCCTCGGCGCTGACCTCGTAGAAGCGGATCTGGTCGAAGAAGCGCAGCAACCACGGCTGTGTGAAGTCGGCGGTGCGACGCCAGCGGTTCCACATCTGCGCGGTGCGCCCGACGAACTGATAGCCGCCGGGGCCTTCCATGCCGTAGACGCAGAGATAGGCGCCGCCGATGCCGACCGCGTTCTCCGGCGTCCAGGTGCGGGCCGGGTTGTACTTGGTGGTGACGAGGCGATGCCGCGGGTCCAGCGGCGTGGCCACCGGCGCGCCCAGGTAGACGTCGCCCAGCCCCATCACCAGATACGCAGCCTCGAACACGATGCGCTTGACCGCGTCGATGCTGTCGAGGCCGTTGATGCGGCGGATGAACTCGATGTTGCTCGGGCACCACGGTGCGTCCTTGCGCACCGACTGCATGTACTTGTCGATGGCCAGGCGCGTGGCCTCGTCGTCCCAGGACAGCGGCAGATGCACCGTGCGCGTCGGCACGCTCATCTGCGCCACCGGCGGCAGCCCGTCCTCGAGCCGCTGCAGCTGCTCGATCAGGGCCTCGCGCGACAGCCGTCGCGGATCGTAGTGCACCTGCAGCGAACGGATGCCCGGCGTCAGGTCGATGATGCCGGCGTCGGCCTGCGTATCGCGCCAGGTCTGCAGCGCCTCCATCAGCACATGCGCGCGCATGCGCAGGGTCAGGTCCAGCTCCAGCGGCCCGTACTCGACCAGCAGGTAGGCGTCGCCGGCCTGGCGATAGACCACCTGCGGCTGTTCGCCGCGCGCCGGCCGTCGCGCGACGATCGGATCCGGCAGGGCCTCGGCCTGCGGCGCGACCGGCGCCGCGCCGGTGACCAGCGTCTCCTGCTGCGCCGCCAGCAGGCGCGCGGCCTGCTCGGGCCCGACCGGCACGAAGCGCAGCGTGTCACCCGGCCGCAGCTGACCGAGCTTCCACAGCTCCGCCTGCACCACCACCGCCGGGCAGACGAAGCCGCCGAGGCTCGGACCGTCGGGGCCGAGGATCACCGGCATGTCGCCGGTAAAGTCGATCGCGCCAATGGCGTAGGCGTTGTCGTGGATGTTCGACGGATGCAGGCCGGCCTCGCCGCCGTCGCTGCGGGCCCACTCGGGCTTGGGCCCGATCAGACGCACGCCGGTGCGACTGGAGTTGTAGTGCACTTCCCAGTCGGTCTCGAAGAAGCGTGCGATGTCGGCATCGGTGAAGAAATCCGGGGCGCCGTGCGGCCCGTACAGCACACCGATCTGCCACTGATGGCGGTGCTGCGGCCGCGCAGCCGGCGGCCACTGCGTGCCCGCTTCGGCCTCACCGCCCGCGCTCGAAGCCAGATGCAGCACATCGCCGACGCGCAGCGTGCGGCCGGCATGCCCGCCGAACTGGCCGAGCGTGAACGTGGCTTTCGCGCCGAGGTAGTCCGGCACGTCGAAGCCGCCGTGCACGCACAGATAGCTGCGACAGCCGGCGTCGCGCACGGCACCGAGCTTGAGCACGCTGCCGGCGGCGGCGCGATGCACCTGCCACGGGACCAGCGACGCACCGTCCAGCGTGGCGTCGAGTTCGGCGCCAGCCAGCACGAACGTCGTTTCGCAATTGAAGCGCAGGGTCGGCCCGCTCATCGTGCATTCGAGCGCCGCGGCACCTTCCGGATTGCCCAGCAGCCGGTTGCCGATGCGCAGCGCCAGCGCATCCATCGGCCCCGACGGCGGCACGCCAACGTCCCAGTAGCCGACGCGACCCGGCCAGTCCTGGACCGAGGTCTGCACGCCGGGTTCGAGCACGTCCAGCGTCCGCGGGCGGTAGTGGAACGCGTTCAGGTAGCGCGTGGTCTGCCGCCCTTCGGCGAACACGGCGTCGGCGACGACCTGACGCAGATAGTCCAGATTGGTCTCGATACCGGCGATGCGCGTCGCCGCCAGCGCGTCGCACAGCTGCGCCAGCGCCGCCCCGCGGGTCTCGCCGGTGACGATGAGCTTGGCCAGCATCGGGTCGTAGTACGGACTGACCTCGGAGCCGGCCGTCACCGCGCTTTCGACGCGAACGCCGTCGGGGAATGCGACCTCGGTCAGCAGACCGGTCGAGGGCTGGAAGTCCTTGTGCGGGTCCTCGGCGTAGAGGCGCACCTGGATCGACGCGCCGGCCAGGGTCGGCGCGAGTGACGCCAGCGGCGGCAGGTCGCCCGCGGCAAGCTGCAGCATCCATGCGACCAGATCGACACCGGCGACCTGTTCGGTGACGCCGTGCTCGACCTGCAGGCGGGTGTTGACCTCGAGGAAGTAGAACGCGCCGCTGTGCGCGTCCATGACGAATTCGACGGTGCCGGCCGAACGGTAGTCGACCGCCTGCATCAGCCGCACCGCGACCTCGTGCAGATGCGTACGCTGCGCCGCGCTCAGACCCGGCGCCGGGGTTTCCTCGATCACCTTCTGGTTGCGGCGCTGCACCGAGCAGTCGCGCTCGCCCAGCGCCAGCACCGCACCGTGACCGTCGCCGAAGACCTGCACCTCGATATGACGCGCGGCCTCGACGTACTTCTCCAGATAGATGCCCGCTTCCTTGAAGTTGGCGCGCGCCAGACGCTCGACCGAGGCATAGGCCTCGCTCAGCGCGTCGTCCGACCACACCAGCCGCATGCCGATACCGCCGCCGCCGGCGGTGCTCTTGAGCATCACCGGATAGCCGATGCGCGCGGCCTCGGCGCGCGCGTGGCCGACGTCGTTCAGCAGCGCGCTGCCGGGCAGCAGCGGCACCTGGCTGCGCTCGGCCAGTTCGCGCGCGGTGTGCTTGAGCCCGAACGCGCGCATCTGCGCCGGCGTCGGACCGATGAAGGCGATGCCGGCCGCGGAGCAGGCCTCGGCGAAGTCCGGGTTCTCCGACAGGAAGCCGTAGCCCGGGTGGATCGCCTCGGCACCGGTCTGCTGCGCGACCTCGAGAATGCGCTCGGCACGCAGATAGCTGTCGGCGGCCGGCGCCGGCCCGATGCAGACAGCCTCGTCGGCCAGCTCGACGTGCAGCGCGTTGGCGTCGGCCTCGGAATAGACCGCGACCGACTGCACGCCGAGCGCCCTGAGCGTGCGGATGATGCGGCAGGCAATCGCGCCGCGGTTGGCAATCAGGACCTTCTTGAACATGTCATCGTTTCCGCTGGCGGGTCGTCCCGCCGCAGCCCAGGATCGGCAGCGGGTCGTCCCGCTGCCGTCGACGCGTCAAACGGGATTCCAGACCAGCAAGCGCACCGGCGTCGGGTTGTATGCGTTGCAGGGATTGTTCAGCTGCGGGCAGTTGGAGATCAGCACCACCACGTCCATCTCGGCGCGCACCTCGACGTACTTGCCGGGCGCGGAGATGCCGTCGTCGAACTTCAGCGCGCCTTCGGCCGTCACCGGCACGTTCATGAAGAAGTTGATGTTTGCCGTGATGTCGCGCTTGCCCAGACTCAGGTGATGCGCGCAGTCGCAGTGCGACAGCGCGTGCATGAAGTTGTCGCGACAGCTGTGCATCGGCCGCTTGTCCAGCGCGTAGCGCACGGTGTTGCTCTCGGCCGCGCAGGCGCCGCCGAGGGTGTCGTGACGACCACAGGTGTCGGCGACGATCGTCAGCATCGGACGGCCCTCGCTCGAATACAGCACCGAGCCGGCTTCGAGATACAGACGGCCCTGACGCTGGATCGTGTCGACCGCGCTGTAGCGCTCCTCGGCATCGTCGGCGCTGTAGAACAGCGTGTCGACCGCCTGGTTGCCTTCGAGGTCGAGAATGCGGAAGACCTGGCCCTTGCGGACCGTCGCCATCCACGGCTCGCCGGCCGCGCAGACCTCATCGAGTACCGCGCCGGCCGGATCCAGATGACTTTCAACGATCGTGCTCATCGGGATCTCCTTACTGCGCGAAGTAGCGGTCGGTGTTGGTGAAGGCGCGCTCGTTCTGTGCGCAGTGCCGACGGCAGACATCGTCCTCACCGGCGACGCCGGCATGCCAGGCGCTGAGGCGCACCGACGCCGGACGATACTCGCCGGCCGGCGCCAGCGGATGCGGCGCGGCCGACAGCGCCACCAGTACATTCATGTCGAAGCGCAGATCGATGGCGGCCCCGGCGGAGCTGTGGCCTTCGACGTAGTGCAGATAGCCGTTGGCGTCCGGCACCACCTTGCTGAAGAAGTTGGCGGTCGCGACCAGATCGCGCTTGCCGAGCCCCCACTTGCCGAGCTCGATCAGCAGGCCGTCGCGGCCGCTGCGATGCATCGCGTTGCGGTGGGTCTGGTAGCGCGCCTCGCCGTACTTGCTGCGGATCAGCTCGGCGTCGGACACGCCGCAGACGGTGTCATGCCAGCCCAGATCGTCGCCGACGACCGACGCCAGCACGCGGCCCATATCCGACATCAGCACGTTGCCGCGCGTCAGGAAGGCCGTGTGCTGGGCCTTGAGCGTGTCCGGCATGTTGTAGCGCTCGAGCTTCTCCTCCTGGTTGAAGAGCAGCATCGAGACATTGGCGCCGCCGTCGAGGTCGGTCAGGCGCAGCGCGCTGCCGCGTCGCATCAGGCCGGACCAGTGGGTGCCGCCGGGCAGGGTTTCCTCCCACAACACGGTCGCGGGATCGAGCGGAGCCAGCGCGCTCATCGCACGCCCCCCGGCACCGGGTTGCGGACGGATCGAGGGATCAGGATGTATCGGATCATTGCAGCCTCCTGCGGGTCAGATCGTAAGCACGGCGAGAGGGCGCTTTGCATCAAAGCGATCCTCCCGGGCTTTTATCCCTCCGTGCAGCGTCCGATCCGCGGGGCGATCCCGCATCGCAGAGGCCGGCGGCTCTCGGACCAGCCATCCGCGTGCGCGGACCGGAACCCTAGCCACCCTTCGAAGCAGCGGGCCGATGCAACCGGCCTACCCCTCTCGACAGGGAGATATAGCACAACACATGCCACGGCGCAGACCGCGTGTGGTGGCGGGCCCATCCGGGGGCGCGGACTCCGTCGCGCCAGGATGAGGCGTTGCGCGCGCCGTTGTGGTGCATCGTCACCGACCCACGTCGCGCCGACTCGCCACCGCATAACTAAGGACTGCGGCGGCGTGGCACGTCGCTTGCGCTGCTGGCGTCGATGCGGCATCCGGCCGCACCGATGGAGCTGTAACGATGGAGTGGCCACAGGATTGGGCATTGCGTGGCGGCCGCGCGGACTGGCCGCAACTCGCGGCGCTGGGCTACGCCGTCGGCGTGTATGGCGCGGCCCTGGCCGGCCTGCTGTCCGGCGATGTGATCGTGCAGTGCGTGGCCGCGCTCGCCCTGGCGCACAGCCTGGTCGTCGCGGCGTATCTGATCCATGAGTGCGCGCACAACACCGTCTTCGTGTCGCAGGCGGCCAACCGGCGCCTCGGCGCGCTGCTGAGCTGGGGGGTCGGCGCCGGCTACGGCCGCTACGACGATATCCGCCGCAAGCATCTGCGCCACCACTCCGAACGCGCGGACGTCATCGCCTACGACTACCGCGCGCTGCTGCAGCGCCACCCTGCCTTGCTGCGCACGGTACAGATCGCCGAGTGGGCCTACATTCCGGCCGTCGATCTGCTGATGCACGCGCTGGTGATCGTGCTGCCGTTCACCTCGCCTGCGCGGCGCGACCGTCGTGCGCGGGTGCTGTTCCAGCTCGCGCTACGCGGCAGCCTGTTCGCCGCCATGGCCTGGATCACACCGACCGCACCGCTGTTCTACGCGCTGGCCTATCTGCTGTTCCTGCATGTGCTGCGCTTCATGGACGTGCATCAGCACACCTATGCCGTACTCACGACGCTGGACGACGGCACGCCGGCCCATGCCGCCGGCGACCGCGCCTACGAACACCGCAACACCTACTCCAATCCGCTGTCGCCCGCGCATCCGGCGCTGGACTGGCTGACGCTGAACTTCGGCTACCACAACGCGCATCACATCCACCCGACCACGCCCTGGCACGCACTGCCCGCCCTGCACCGCGCGCGGGCGGCCGGCGAACCGGCGCGCACCCTGCCGTTCACCGCGCTGCTGAAGAGCTATCACCGCCACCGCGTCGCGCGCGTGCTGCACGGCGATCCGCCCGACCATCGCATTACGGACCCCGAGGCGTTCATCGGCGTGCTCGGCGTGTCCTTCCTCACCGCGCACTGACGTCACCATGCAGCTCCAACTGTTCAAGACGCTGTGGGGCCATGCCGGCAGCCCGGCCGAGGCCGCACAGCAGGCGCACGACGCCGGCTTCGACGGCATCGAGGGCCCGGTCCCGGTTGACGCCGCGGAGCAGGCGGCGCTGGCGCAGGCATTGGCGGACAGCGGGCTGGCGTACATCGCCGAGATCACTACCGCCGGCAGCTACGTGCCCGAACGCCATGCCAGCGTCGACCAGCACCTGCAGGACCTGGATGCCGGTCTGTCCCGCGCCCGCGCGTTGAACCCGCTGCACGTGAACTGCATCGGCGGCTGCGATGCGTGGCCACTGGCGGACTCGCTGCGCTTCTTCGATGGCGGCATCGCGCTGGCCCGAAAGCACGGCCTGTCGCTGAGCTTCGAAACCCACCGCGGGCGCTCGCTGTTCAATCCCTGGATCACGCGCGACGTCGTCGCCGCGTTACCGCAGCTTCCGCTGACCGTGGATTTCAGCCACTGGTGCGTGGTCTGCGAACGCCTGATCGATACCGAACTCGAAATCCTGCAGACGATCGCTCCCAACGTGCGCCACATCCATGCCCGCGTCGGCTACGACCAGGGCCCGCAGGTCCCGCACCCGGGCGCGCCGGAATACGCCGACGCCCTTGCAGCCCACCAGCGTTGGTGGGCACTGATCTGGCGCGCGCAACGCGCCAGCGGCCAGACGGTGACGACGATGACGCCGGAGTTCGGCCCCGATGGCTATCTGCACTGCCTGCCGTTCACGCAGGCGCCGGTCGCGGATCTGTGGGCGCTGAACCGCTGGATCGGCAACGTCGAGCGCGCGCACTTCGCCGACTTCCTCGCGGCACGCTGACGCAGCGCCTGCGGCGCGTTGGCGGTGCGCACGGCGCACCTTCGCAGCGCGCCAGCGCGCCTCACAACGCAGCGACCCGCGCTCGCTGGAACCCGCCGGCATCGCTAGGCCCCGGAAATGTCAGTGATTCCCGCGCAGCCGAAACCATGGCACGGCCCTTGCTCAGGTCAGTAATACGAATGAGTGTGTTCGTAATACTGCAAGAGGACCCGCGATGAAAATCGGTATGAAGAAGTTGTTCGCCGCGACGCTGGGTGCGTGGATGCTGTCGCTGTCCGCACACGCCGCCGAACCCCTGAAGATTGGCTACAGCGACTGGCCGGGCTGGGTCGCATGGCAGGTCGCCATCGAGAAGAACTGGTTCGAAGAGGAAGGCGTCGATGTCTCCTTCGAGTGGTTCGACTACGTCGCGTCCATGGACGCCTTCGCCGCCGGCCAGCTCGACGCGGTGACGATGACCAATGGCGATGCGCTGGTCACCGGCGCCACCGGCGCCAAGAGCGTGATGATCGTCATCAACGACTACAGCAACGGCAACGACATGGTCGTCGGCAAGCCGGGCATCGAGTCGCTGAAGGACCTGAAGGGCAAGAAGGTCGGCGTCGAAATCGGCTTCGTCGATCACCTGCTGCTGCTTAACGGCCTGAAGAAGCTCGGCATGAGCGAGAAGGACGTGACCCTGGTCAACGTGCCGACCAACGAGACCCCGCAGGTGCTCGCCAGCGGTGACGTCTCCGCGATCGCGGCATGGCAGCCGAACTCCGGTGTCGCGCTGAAGCTGGTACCGGGCTCCAAACCGATCTACACCAGCGCCGACGAACCCGGCCTGATCTACGACGTGCTGGCGGTATCGCCGGTGAGCCTGGCCACGCGCAAGGCGGACTGGCAGAAGGTCGTGAAGGTCTGGTACCGCGCGGTCGACTACATCCTCGATCCGAAGACCCACGCCGATGCGATCAAGATCATGGCTTCGCGTGTGGGCGTGACCCCGGAAGAGTACGAAGGCTTCTACACCGGCACCAAGATCCTGACGCTGGACGAGGCCAAGGGCTTCTTCAAGAAGGGCGATGGCTTCGGCTCGCTGTACGGCTCTTCGAAGATCGTCGACGAGTTCAACCTCGCCAACGACGTCTACAAGGACGCACAGGACGTCGACAGCTACATCGACGGCTCGCTGACGCTGGGCATGTAGGCCCGCACGGCACACGACCAGACACCCGATCAACCCCCCAGTTCTGGAAATCACACCGATGTCCGCTCAAAGCTGGTTTGCCGTCCGCAAGGAACTGTCGCCCAAACGACGCATGTTCCTCGGCATCCTGAGTTTCGTGATCCCGCTGGCGATCTGGTGTCTGGTCAGTTACGTGCCGTTCATCTGGCATCCGATGGTGCAGGTCACCGACCCCGGTTCGGTGTCGTACTTCACCCCGGGAATGCTGCTCGAGCACGAGGTGTTCGAGCGCGAAGCCGAAGCGGCGAAAGAAAAGGGCGAGGTGCTACCGACCGGCGAACCGGCCAACCCGATCTATCTGCCGGCGCCGCATCAGGTCGCCAAGGCGATGTACACCGCGTTCACCACCGAGCCCAAGCGCCGTGACGAGAAGTGGCTGCACGAAAGCCTGGGCAACAGCATCTACGTGATCGCGATGGGCTTCCTGATCTCGTCGCTGTTCGGCGTCCCGCTCGGCATTCTCGCCGGCACCTACGACGTGTTCTCGCGCCTGAACGAACCCTTCGTCGAGTTCTTCCGCTATCTGCCGGCACCGGCGTTCGGCGCGCTGGCGGTCGCGGTCCTCGGCATCAACGAGGCGCCGAAGATCGCGATCATCGTCATCGGCACGTTCTTCCAGCAGGTACTGGTGATCGCCAACACCACGCGCAAGCTGGACCCGTCGCTGCTGGAAGCCGCGATGACGCTCGGCGCCAAGCGCATGTCGCTGCTGTTCCGCGTGGTCATCCCCGGCATCATCGTCGACCTCTACAAGGACCAGCGCATCCTGCTCGGCTGGGCCTGGACCTACCTGATCGTCGCCGAGATGATCGGCGCCAGCTCCGGCATCACCTGGTTCATCACCCAGCAGGCACGCTACAAGAATTTCGAGAACGTCTACGCCGCGATCTTCATGATCGGCGTGCTCGGCCTCACCACCGATCTGCTGCTGGCCTGGATCGGACGCCGCATCTTCCCTTGGCAACGCAGCATCGCCCGCTGACCCGCCACCCCAACACCCCCACGCCATGACCCAGATCCAGCTGCCCAGCTACCGTGAGCAGTCGCCCGAGGTGCGCGCGCGCTTCGAGCGACTGAAGACCCGTCCGGTGATTCTCGAGGTCCAGGACCTGTGCAAGGACTTCGACACGCGCCAGGGGCGCGTCACCGCCCTGCGCAACATCAACCTGACCGTGCACCGGCGCGAATTCGTCTGCGTGATCGGCCCCAGCGGCTGCGGCAAGTCGACGCTGATCCGTATGCTCGCCGGACTCGAAACCCAGAGCAGCGGCCAGGTGTTGCTCGACGGCCAGCCCGTCAGCGGCCCCGGACCGGACCGCGGCATGGTGTTCCAGGGCTACACGCTGTTCCCGTGGCTGACCGTCAAGCAGAACGTGATGTTCGGCCTGCAGGTCTCCGGCCGCAGCGGCCTGCCCGAGCCGACCGCACTGCAGTGGATCGATCTGGTCGGCCTGAGCAAGTTTGCCGACGCCTACCCGCATCAGCTGTCGGGCGGCATGAAGCAGCGCGTCGCCATCGCGCGCGCACTCGCCAACCAGCCGCGCATCCTGCTGATGGACGAACCCTTCGGCGCGCTCGACGCGCAGACGCGCGGCCGCATGCAGGCCTACCTGCTCGACATCTGGAAGAACATCGACGTCACGATCCTGTTCATCACCCACGATCTGGACGAGGCGATCTACCTGGCCGACCGCATCCTGGTGCTGAAGGCCCACCCGGGCGAGGTGCAGGAACTGATCGAGGTGCCGGTCCCGCATCCGCGCAATCCGAAGCAGTTTCTCAGCCCCGAGTTCCTCGCCACCAAGGCGCGGCTGGAGGAACTGATCCACCCGCCGCAGGCCGAGACCGCCGGCCTCAGCGAAGACCATCTCAACATGGTGCGCATGGTCGCGGTCGACGACGTCGTGCCGGAGGTCTACTGATGAACAGCTGGCACCACATGACCTGGGAGGAGATCGGCGCGCTCGCCCGCAGCGGCATGACCACCGCGATCCTGCCGGTGGGCGCGACCGAGCAGCACGGCCCGCACCTGGGCTGCGGCATGGACAGCGAGATCTCGATGCAGCTGTGCCGGGACGTCGCCGACCGGACCGGCGCGGCACTGCTGCCGCTGCTGCCCTATGGCTGCTCGATCGGCCATTCGAAGCGCTGGCCCGGCACGATCGCGCTGCAACCGAAGACACTGATCGATGTGGTCAAGGACATCGGCGACTGGGTCCATGCTTCGGGTTTCCGCCGCCTGTTCCTGATCAACGGCCACGTCACCAACGCCGCCCCGCTGCGCTGCGCGCTGGAGATGCTGCGCGCGGACCACGACGACCTGATGGTGTCGCTGATCGGCACCGCGCTGGTCAGCGACCGCGTGCGCGAGAAGCATTTCGAGGACGCCGAGGACTGGCACGCCAACGCCGCCGAAACCGCGTTGATGCAGGCGATCGCGCCGGAGCTGGTGCGTGAGGAACGCATCGCCGCGGCCGACGATCCGGACCGCACCGACGGCTGCGTGTTCTCGCATCCGGTCAACCGCACCAGCCGCAACGGCGTCACCGGTTTTCCCAGTCGCGCCAGCGCCGCCGACGGCGCGCAGCTGTACGCGTGGATGGTCGAAGACCTTGCGCAAACCATCACCCGCGGCATGACCGAACAGCCACCGCTGCCGCATTCCTATTTCCAGGCCGTCGACACCGACGGCTGACCCCCCGACGATACGAGCGACACCATGAAGAGCAAAGACGAGATCCAACGCATCCAGCAGGACCTGAAGGCCAAGGGCGTGAAGTACTGCATCGGCGCCTACGTCGACATCCACGGCATCCCCAAGGGCAAGGTCGTGCCGATCGACCATCTCGAACACATGGCGCATGGCTCCGAGCTGTACACCGGCTACGCGCTCGACGGCCTCGGCCAGCGCCCGAACGACGACGAGATCGCATCGGTGCCGGATCTCGACCACATCATCCAGCTGCCGTGGCAGCCGGAAGTCGCGTGGATGCCGGCCGACAACACCTTCAAGGGCGAGCCCTACCCGCTGAACACCCGCGTCGCGCTGAAGAAGCAGCTGGCCAAGGCCGCTGCGATGGGCTTCGGCATGAACCTCGGCATCGAATGCGAGATCTACGTGCTCAAGCAGGGCGAGGACGGTTCGCTGTCGGTACCGAACCCCGACGACAAGCTGGTCAAGCCCTGCTACGACGTGCGCGGCTTCCTCGACCAGTTCAGCTGGCTCGACAAGGTCGCCACCACGATCAACGCGCTGGGCTGGGATCTGTACTCGTTCGACCACGAGGACGCCAACGGCCAGTACGAGTTCGACTTCAAGTACGCCGACGCGATCACCAGCTGCGACCGCTTCATCTTCTTCCGCCTGATGGCCAAGGAGTTCGCCAAGCAGGAGGGCCTGCTGGCCACCTGCATGCCCAAGCCCTTCGCCAACAAGACCGGCAACGGCGCGCACTTCAACATGTCGCTGTACGACCTGAAGACCGGCGCCAACGTGTTCGCCTGCGATCCGAAGGAGGATCCGCGCGGCCTCGGCCTGACGCCGATCGGCTATCAGTTCATCGCCGGCATTCTCAAGCACGGCAAGGCGCTGTGCGCGGCGTTCGCGCCGACCGTCAACAGCTACAAGCGCCTGCAGCGCCAGGGCGAGATGGCGTACTTCTCGTGGGCGCCGGTGTTCAACTCCTTCGGCTCGAACAACCGCACCAACTCGATCCGCGTGCCGATGGGCGGTGGCCGCTGCGAATCGCGCAACGCCGACGGTGCGGCCAATCCGTATCTGGCCGCCGCGCTGGCGCTGGCCGCCGGACTCGAAGGCATTCGCGAAGGTCTGGATCCGGGCGCCGCACAGGAAGACAACCTGTACGAACTCAGCGAAGCGCAGCGCGCCGATCGCGGCATCGAGTTCCTGCCCAAGACCCTGGCCGAAGCCGTCGACGCCTTCGAGGCCGACCCCTTCGTCACCGAAACCCTGGGCCAGGAGCTGCGCGACGAGTTCGTGCGCTACAAGCGCAACGAGTGGGAGGCCTACCACCGCCACGTCTCGGCCTGGGAGGTCGAGCGCTACAGCCACCTGTTCTGACGCCGACGGGAACGCGCATGAGTCATCCCAGCGGAGGGGTCAGCAGGATCAGCGTGTCGCTGCCCGAACCATTGCTGCAGCAGCTCGACGAGATGGTGGCCGAGCGCGGCTTCGACAGCCGCTCACAGGCGATCGCCGAGATGGTCAGTCACCAGATCGCACTGCACAAGAAGGAACGCGGCAGCGAGATCATGGCCGGCACGATCACGCTGCTCTACGACCACTCGACGCCGCGCCTGCAGAAACTGCTGGCCGACCTGCAGCACGAGCACATCCATGAGGTGATCAGCTCGCTGCACGTGCACCTGATGCACTCGCAGACGATGGAGGTGATCCTGGTGCAGGGACCCGCAGCCCAACTGCAGATGATCGCCGACAAGATGATCACCAATCGCGGCGTCATCTCCGGCAAGCTCGAACTGACGACGACCCTGATTCCGCAGCTCCATCAGTAACCGCGACCGACGACCCTGCCGGCAATTGCCGGCAGGGTCACGGACCGCTATAGCGTCTGCAGATCGTAGCCGCGTTCGTTGTGCTGCGTGGTGTCCAGACCTTCGGTCTCCTCTTCCTCCGAGACCCGCAGGCCGGCGACACGCTCGACCAGCGCCAGCAGACCCCAGGTGACGATGCCGGTATAGCCCCCGACGGCCGCGATGCCGATCAGCTGGGCGACCATCTGGCGCCCCATCGTCATGCCTTCGGCATAGCCCTGCCCGCCGAAAACGCCGAGCTGCGAGGAGGCGAAGATGGCGACGGCGAAAGACCCGAGGATCCCGCCGACGCCGTGGACCGGAAACACGTCGAGCGAGTCGTCGACGTTGAGCACCCGCTTCAGATAATGGGTGGCGCTGAAGCAGATCAACCCCGCCACAAGACCGATCACCAGCGCGCCGCCGGGTCCGACGAAGCCCGACGCCGGCGTGATCGTCCCGAGGCCCGCGACCATGCCGGTGACGATGCCGAGCGCGGACGGCTTGCCGTACTTGACCCACTCGATCGCGCTCCACATCAGCGCACCGGCCGCCGCGGACACGTGCGTGACCAGGATCGCCATGCCGGCGTTGCCGTCCGCGGCCAGCGCCGAGCCGCCGTTGAATCCGAACCAGCCGACCCACAGCATGCCGGCGCCGGTCACGGTCATCGTCATGTTGTGCGGCATCATCGGCGTGTGGGGAAAGCCGCGCCGGCGCCCGAGGCGGATGGCGGCGACCAGCGCCGCCATGCCGGCGGTGATGTGGACGACCAGACCGCCGGCGAAATCGACGACGCCCATCTCCGCCAGCCAGCCGCCGGGCCCCCACACCCAGTGGCAGACCGGAACGTAGACGGCGAGCAGCCACAACACCGAGAAGATCAGCATCGCCGAGAACTTCATGCGCTCGGCGAAACCGCCGACGACCAGCGCCGGCGTGATCGCGGCGAAGGTCAGCTGGAACATCACGAACACGGTTTCCGGAATCCCGCCCGAAACGCTGTCCTCGCCGACGCCGGCGAGAAAGGCCTTGGACAGCCCGCCGATGAACCCGGATCCGGGCGTGAACGCGAGGCTGTAGGCACCGATCACCCACAGCAGCGACGCCACGCAGACGATCGCGAAGCACTGCACCAGCACCGACAGCACGTTCTTCGCGCGGACCAGACCGCCGTAGAACAGCGCCAGCCCCGGCAGGCTCATGAACAACACCAATGCCGTCGAGGTCATCATCCAGGCGGCATCGCCCGAGTTCACCGGACCGTCCGCCCAGGCCGCATCCGACAGCAGCAACGCCGGCACCAGCGTCATCAACTTGCGCATTCGCATCCCCTCGTTTCTTCCCCACACACGAAAAAGCCCCCGGTCATGGCGGGGGCCATTGCTATTACGACGTTCCGATCAAACCGCGTCGACGCCGGCTTCACCGGTGCGGATGCGAACGGTCTGGTCCAGATCGTAGATGAAGATCTTGCCGTCGCCGATCTGGCCGGTCTTGGCCGCCTTGAGTACGGCGTCCACGGCCTTGTCGATCATGTCCGGCGCCAGGGCCACCTCCAGCTTCATCTTCGGCAGCAGGTCGACGGTGTATTCGGCTCCGCGATACAGCTCGGTGTGCCCTTTCTGCCGGCCGAAGCCGCGCACTTCAGTCACGGTCATGCCTTGTACCCCGATGTCCGCCAAGGCCTCACGGACGGCGTCGAGCTTGAACGGTTTGATGATCGCCACGAGCATTTTCACGGTAACGCCCTCTAGTTCTGGTTCCGTTTTGCAGCGGAGTTTATGGCGACGCCGGCGAAAAGTCGAAACGCGGGCAAAAAAAGAGGGGCGGCCCTCGCGGACCGCCCCAACCCACCGGAGAATGAATCCGTGATCAGTTCTTGGTGAATTCCGGGTAAGCCTCGAGGCCGCACTCGGAGAGGTCGGTACCTTCTGCTTCCTCTTCCTCGCTGACCCGCAGACCCATGATCACCTTGAGCACGAGCCAGACGATGAGGCTGGCCACGAACACCCACACGAAGATCGTCACCAGGCCCAGAAGCTGCGCACCAAAGGTGGCGTCGCCATTGGTCAGCGGCACCGCGAGCAAGCCCCACATGCCGACCACACCGTGAACCGAGATCGCACCGACCGGATCGTCGATCTTGAGCTTGTCGAGGGTGATGATCGAGAACACCACGATCACGCCGCCCACCGCGCCGATCAGCGTCGCCGCCAGCGGGGTCGGGGTCAGCGGCTCGGCGGTGATCGCCACCAGGCCGGCCAACGCACCGTTGAGCACCATGGTCAGATCGGCCTTCTTGAACAGGATCTTGGCCATGATCAGCGCCGCGATCAGACCGCCGCAGGCCGCCATGTTGGTGTTGACGAACACCAGCGACACGGCGTTGGCCTCGTCGACGTTCGACACCTTCAGCTCGGAACCGCCGTTGAAGCCGAACCAGCCCAGCCACAGGATGAAGGTGCCGAGGGTCGCCATCGGCAGGTTGGCACCCGGAATCGGGTTGACCTTGCCGTCCGGGCCGAACTTGCCCTTACGCGCACCGAGCAGGAGGACACCCGCCAGCGCAGCCGAGGCGCCACAGAGGTGGACCACACCCGAACCGGCGAAGTCGGAGAAGCCGGCTGCATCGAGGAAACCGCCACCCCACTTCCAGAAGCCCTGCAGCGGGTAGATGAAGCCGGTCATGAAGATCGCGAAGACGAAGAACGTCATCAGCTTCATGCGTTCGGCCACGGCACCGGAGACGATCGACATCGCGGTCGCGACGAACACGACCTGGAAGAAGAAGTCCGACAGCCCCGAGTAGTACGGCGCATCGTCGCCACCGGCGAGGACCGCGTCGAGGGCGTTGTCGTCCGAGCCCAGCAGACCGCCGAAGCCCGGGAAGTAGGCGCTGATGGCGTCGCCCGGATACATGATCTTGTATCCGATGAGCATGTACATGACGCATGCGATCGCGTACAGACCGATGTTCTTGGTCAGAATCTCGGCCGTGTTCTTGGACCGCACCAGACCGGATTCGAGCATCGCGAAGCCCGCCGCCATCCACATGACGAAGGCGCCCATCACCAGGAAGTAGAAGGTATCCAGCGCATAGGCCAGATCGGCAGTCGCCTGAGGCTCCGCAGCCGCTTCTTCGGCTGCCATTTCCTCGGCCGGAGCCGCTTCCTCGGCTGCCATTGCCTCGACCGCTGCAGCCTCGGTCGCAACCGTCTCCATGGTTTCGACGACCACCTCAGCGGCGGCATCGGTGGCCTCGGCTGCGTCCTGCGCCCACGCGGGCGCCAGGCCGAAGCACACGGCCAAGGTCATCGCTGACAGAAATTTACGCATCATGGGTAGCGGCTCCTTAGAGTGCGTCCTTGCCGGTCTCACCCGTACGGATACGGATGGCCTGGTCAAGCGTCGTGACAAAAATCTTCCCGTCACCGATCTTTCCGGTGTGGGCGGCTTTGCTGATGGCGTCGATAGCGGTGTCGAGCTTGTCGTCGGCGACGGCGACCTCGATCTTCACTTTCGGAAGAAAATCCACCACGTACTCGGCACCGCGATACAGTTCGGTGTGCCCCTTCTGGCGGCCAAACCCCTTGACCTCCGTGACGGTGATGCCGGCCACGCCGAGGTCCGAGAGCGCCTCGCGCACCTCGTCCAGCTTGAACGGCTTGATGATGGCTGCGATCAATTTCATTGATAACTCCTGAGTCGGAAAGCGTTCTCCGCCAGAGGAGCCTCTGACTCCGGCGGCCGGTGGGTGACAAAGCACGGACTGTGCCAAACGCCGAGATGCCCGCCGTTGCAAGCTCTCGGGCACCGGCGCCGCCACGCGGACCGGAGACGCACCGAAACGGTGCGAATTGACCCCTGCTCACCGCCCGCCGTCGGGATTCACCCGACCCCGCTGTCACACCCACCCCTACCACGCACCAGATCGGGACATCGGCGCCGGGTTCGCTTGCAGTGCGCCCGCCGGCGGGTAAGATCGCTCTGCCCATTGCCCGCCATTGCCCGACATGCCCACCGCCCGCCAATTCGAAGACCTCGCCAGCAAGCTCAGCCAGGTTCTGCCGCCCAGTCTCAAGGGGCTGCGCCATGAGCTCGAAGACAACTTCCGGGCGGTGCTGCGCGCCAACCTCGAAAAATGGGATCTGGTCTCCCGCGAACGCTTCGACACCCAGGCCGAACTGCTCGCGCGCACGCGCAAGAAACTCGCGGAACTGGAACAGCGCCTGCAGGCGCTCGAGGCCGAACGCGGGCACTGACGGTACGCGCCGCGCGAGTTGACGCTTCGCCAGCCTTGGCCGATCCTCGCCACAGCGCGCCGCACAAACCAAACCTGATCAGCGACCGCCACAGCGATGCGGACGGTCACCGGCGCCAAGGGAGAATGCGATGTCCCAGCTGGCGACGGTTCGGTCCCGCACGCAGAATGGCCTTGACGCCGACCCGGTTCAGGTCGAAGTCCATCTGGCGCCGGGGCTGCCCGGGCTCAACATCGTCGGCCTGCCGGAGGCCGCCGTCCGCGAGGCCAAGGACCGCGTCAAGGCCGCGATCTCCAGTTGCGGCTATCGCTTCCCGGTGCAACGGATCACCTGCAACCTCGCTCCCGCGGACCTGCCCAAGGACGGCAGCCGCTTCGACCTGGCCATCGCGCTCGGCATCCTGCAGGCCTCGGAACAGATTCCCACCGCAGCACTGAACGACATCGAAGTGCTCGGCGAGCTGTCGCTGTCCGGACAGATCCGGCCGGTCTCGGGCTGTCTGCCTGCGGCGCTCAAGGCCGCCGCCGCAGGACACGGCCTGCTCGTCCCCGAAGCCGACGTCGCCGAGGCGCAGCTCGCGCCCGAAGCGCGGATCTACGCCGCGGCGGACCTGGGCGAGCTGTGTGCACGCCTGCATCAGGGCGTACTGGCGCCCACGACGCGCGTCGCCGCGGCTCCGTCCGTTCCGCCGGCGACCCCCGACCTCGCCGATGTCCGTGGACAGGCCGCCGCCAAGCGCGCGCTGGAGGTGGCCGCCGCCGGCGGGCACTCGCTGCTGCTGGTGGGGCCGCCCGGCTCTGGCAAATCGATGCTGGCCCGGCGCCTGCCGGGTCTGCTGCCGCCGCTGACCCCGCCCGAAGCACTGGAGGTCGCGGCGGTGGCGTCCATCAGCCGCGGCGGATTCGACGTCGCGAGCTGGGGCCAGCGCCCCTTCCGCGCGCCCCATCACACCGCATCCGGCGTCGCCCTCGTCGGCGGCGGCAGCCATCCCCGCCCCGGCGAGATCACGCTCGCCCACCACGGCGTCCTGTTCCTCGACGAGCTGCCGGAATTCGACCGCCGGGTCCTGGAAGTGCTGCGCGAACCGCTGGAGAACGGCGGCATCACCGTGTCGCGCGCGGCACGCCAGACCGACTTTCCGGCCCGTTTCCAGCTGGTCGCGGCAATGAACCCCTGCCCCTGCGGCTGGTTCGGCGATCCGGGCGAACGGTGCCGCTGCACGCCGGACCAGATCCAGCGCTATCGCGCCCGCATCTCCGGGCCACTGCTCGACCGGATCGACCTGCAGCTGTTCGTCCCCCGGGTCGAGCCCTCGGCGCTGGCCCGCAGCGAGTCATCGGGCGAATCCAGCGACACCGTGCGCCGGCGCGTGATCGCCGCACGCCAGCTTCAGATCGATCGCCAGGGCTGCGCCAACCAGCAGCTCCAGGGCCGCCGGCTCGAGACGCTGGCCGCCTTGAGCGACGAGGCCGAAACCGTTCTGCAAACCGCCCTGCAGCGACAGTTGCTGACGGCGCGCGCCTACCACCGCTGCATCCGCGTCGCGCGCACGCTCGCCGATCTGGCCGGCGCCCGGGACGTCGGAGCGGCACATGCCGCCGAGGCGCTGCGCTACCGGGCCCTGGATCGACCTATCTAGCCAAACATAAAGAAACCCATTAAATCTCACGCGCTGGAGCAGCGTAAAAAAGACCCCCTATCTCGCGATAGGGGGCCTCATTGAAAATTCTTGGATGTTGGCTAGTTCAAGAAGCTCCCAGATAGTTGATAATAACCAAGACTTCCGTATGCAGGGTAACCCGGGGCAGGATTTAAATCACCGACACCCCGAACTCGAACAACGTAGTTTCCTGCAGCCAAACTAGCTGATATCGTGGCCCCAAGCCCATATCCGTCATCTGCCACTGCCAGTACATTTCCGCTCACATCTATGATGCTAATTTCCGCATCCAGATTTGTCCCATCCGAATATAACAAAGACGGACCCACGGAAATTGTCACACTCCCCCCAGAGGTATAGAACTTAAAATCGTCAGAATCGGAATTTATCCCAATATTTCCTGATTGGCTTACAACAAAAAAATTTCCTGAAATTGATCCGCCAAGCTGACGAACATTCCCATAGTTCGAACCATTAAACTGAACTGAGTAGTCATCACTGGCATAGTTGGCGCCGTTACTATTGATGATGCTCAAATCATTCTCAGTATTGTTAGCCAAAGGATATGCACCGGCACTCCATTGCGAGATGTCCGCTGAGTAAGGATTTCCCATTATCGGAGCCCACAATAAGGGGCCTGCATAATGGCCTGCATAATACTCGACACCACTTACATTCTGACCATCATGGTGCAAACCTAGGGTGTGTCCAGCCTCATGAGATCCAGCCCCAGCTTCAGTCTTCCCGGAACCGTTGTAAGTCCTCAAGATCACCCATGCAACCTGGGTTCCTTTATGACCAATGGACTTATCAAAGGCGCCAATATATGCCGCGCCACCGCATGGGTCGTCGCAAATTTGACTCTCTATTGAATCATCTGTAAATACGATACGAACACCATAATTCTGGTCAAATGCGTTAGTCCTGGTGAGCTCCTGCTCTGTGGGCTCCTCAGTGGTAACGTCAACATTGAATGGCGCGAAATCATTTGACACTCTCATCCATATCCGCTGGATAGTTTCCAATTCCAACGGACTATATGAATTAGGACTCCCATCCAAATCATAGGGCGGAGCGCTAAAGAAACCCCAAGCAGTTCCGGTTGCCGTGGTAACAGTTGAATGGCCGTCGAAGTCCAAGAAAATAACGCGATTTGAATTTGGCCGACTATGCAGTGCAAATGTTTGTGCACTTGGAAATGGCGCAACTGAATTCGTTACGAAATTATTATTATTCTGCAATAGGCTCTCTTTCGGCAAAGCCTCTATGTAGAAAAGATCTCCTCTCACATCTATGCGCAATCTTGAATCACGCCTCAAAAGAGCAGCGAGATCTGCTGCATTCATCCCATTCCGAGCAGCGATAGTTGACAACTTAGACCCCAGCATTGCTATAGCTTCTTTACCGCCCACAGGATGAGACAATATTATTTCTTCAGCCCCTATGTCCCGCTGAACATCGGCGGTAGCGTATGCTTTGCCTTGCACAAGAACGGCAACAACAAAAAGACATACCCCCAAATATCCTATATGCATCGTCTCCCTGAAGTTGAGGTCGAATGATTTTTTATCCATCTTGAAGCCTCCCTGATATTTTTTGGACATTTCGGATTTAGCAGCACTCGATTAAATGCATATCGAGCACGTGCCTACCCTTTTTTATCCCGAACAGGTACATCCTTGCAGTCGGGATAGCGCCTTCTTCACGTAAGAATCTGTCGCCTTACCTTGCTCACGTAGAGTGGCTCAACATGACACCGTTTCAAAAATCAACCCCTGTCCATTTGTACGTTACGTTTAGAACCCATTACCAGCACATCGGCAATTCGCGCCTTACTGCGTTATGGGGATATTTGATTGCTCCGTTGCGCCCCGCATCAACAACAAGGGCCGCTTGCGCGGCCCTTGTCTCCCTCTCAACTTTCTAGCAGTCAGCTTACATGTCGAAGCTGTAGCCGGCGCTGATCAGGAACTTCGGATCGTCGTCCGACAGGTCGGTGCCGACGATGCTGAAGCTGGCCGACAGGGCGTCGGTCACGGCCGTCGACAGGCCGATGCTGTAGTCGGTGTAGCTGTCGGTGACCTCATAGACAAAGTCGACGTCGTCGGACAGCGAGGTGAAGCCGACCGCGATGTCGAACGACGTCGCGTCGGAAACCGGCAGCGACGCGGCAACGTTCACATAGGTCTCGGAGATGTCGTCACCGGAAGGGTCCTCAGCACCGAAGTACTTCGGGCTGTAGTACACCGACGCGCTGAACACGCCGATGCCACCCGTGGCATAGACTTCCAGCGTGTTGACCGACGGATCGGTTCCGGTCTCGTCCTCTTCCGGGTAGTAGTAGTAGACCGCTCCCAGGTCGTAGCTGAAACCGCTGACCTCACCGGCGAAACCGCCGTAGAAGTCGAGTTCCGCGCCACCGACACCCCAGTCGATGTTCGATCCCCAAGTCCCCAGATAGAAGCCGGAGTCGTGCGAATAGTCGATCCCGCCCTGGACTGCAGCCCCGGTTCCCTGCGAGATACCACGGAACATGTACTCGCTGACGACCCCCACGTTGCCGCTCACGCCGGCGAACGCCGAGCCAGCAAAAACGGCTGCACCAAGAGCTGCGGCGCTTACAACCGAACGCTTGAATTCCATTTGAAAGCCTCTTTCAAAATGTGGATGACTCCGCGGTGATTATTGATTTGCGACCGCGGCCCGACGACAGGTTCGCAAGGCGCGTGCCAAGTACTTCGGGCACCGCCGAGGGGCAGCGGCTCCCATCGTCGTCCGCTTGCCGTGGCTGAAGGTTTTCCCCTACTCCGCTGCCTCGCAACGGTGGTTCGCACACCGCCCCGAGCCCGGGGCCTGATCCGGCATGGGCACGACGCCGCGCATGCCCGATTCCGGGCGCACGCCCCAACTTGGGGCATATCGGTCGGCGCCCACAAAAAAGGGCCGGTTGCCCGGCCCTTTCGTGCATCTTGCGCTGTCCGTCGGGCTTACAGCCCGCCCTGCTTGAGCAGGTATTCCACCGCGGCGTGGATCTCGTCGTCGCTGAGGCTGGGATCACCGCCCTTCGGCGGCATCGCGTTCTTGCCCTGCAGCGCGGAGGTGACGAGCCCGTCGATACCGCCGGCTGCGGTCAGACGTGCGGACCATGCCGCCTTGTCGCCGGTCTTGGGCGCGGCCAGCACGCCGGCGGCATGGCAACCCGCGCACAGCTTGCTGTTGACCTGCTCGCCGCTCATCGGCTCACGCGCGGCCGGCTTGGCGGCCACCTTGACCAGCGCCGCCGGGTCGGTGACCACCGTTCCAACCGGCTTGATCCGCTCGGCAAGACGGGCCGTCGCCGCCGGATCCTCGTGCAGTTCGTCCGGCGACACGAAGCCTGCCGCGACGATGCAGATGAAGAAGATACCGAACAGCCCGGCCATCACGATGCCGAAATTGGCAAAGAACACCTTGTCGTGGTCCTTGTGCTCCACGGATCGACTCCTTGATTTCGCGCTAGGGATAAAAGGCTGCGAATTATAGCGGTTGCCCGGACAGAAAACCTAGCGACCGTCCGATGGCGCGATCGCACGCCGCTCGCGACAGTTGGTCCGGTTCCCGCAGCTTGTGCACACTGCTGCAGGGCGATCCGTTCCCATTACCTCAAGACTTTGCAGGGCACAGGCGTGGACTTGACGCATCAGCTGATACTGCTGGCCGGGCTGCTGTTCCTGGTCAGCATCCTGGCGACCGTGGTCACCCCGCGCGTCGGCATTCCGCTGCTGCTCGTGTTCCTGCTGGTCGGCATGCTGGCCGGCGAGGACGGCCCCGGCGGGATCGAGTTCGACAACTATCCGCTGGGCCATCTGGCCGCGACCGCCGCGCTGGCGGTGATCCTGTTCGACGGCGGCATGCGCACCTCGATCCAGAGTTTCCGGGTCGGGCTGCGTCCGGCACTGAGCCTGGCGACGGTCGGCGTCCTGATCACCACCGCGATCGTCGGCACGCTCAGCGCATGGCTGCTCGACCTGAGCTGGGCCGAAGGTCTGCTGGTCGGCGCGATCGTCGGCTCGACCGACGCCGCGGCGGTCTTCTCCCTGCTGCATACCCGCGCCGTCTCGCTCAACGAGCGGGTCAGCGCGGCGCTGGAGATCGAATCCGGAACCAACGATCCGATGGCGGTGTTCTCGACGCTGGCGTTGATCACCTACCTGCAGCAACCGGACAGCTTCGGGCTGCCGGCGGCGCTGCTGATGCTGGTCCAGCAGATGAGCCTCGGCGCCGCGATCGGCCTGGCCGGCGGCTGGTTGCTGCTGCACGGCCTCAACCGGCTCCCGCTGGGCGACGCCCTGTATCCGCTGCTGGCGCTGTTCGGCGGACTGACCATCTTCGGCGCGACCGCCACGCTGGGCGGCAGCGGCTTTCTGGCGGTGTATCTGGCCGGGCTGCTGCTGGGCAACCGCAGGGTCCGTTCCGCCGCCGGCATCCGCCGCTTCCACGACGGCATCGCGTGGATGAGCCAGATCGGCATGTTCGTGATCCTGGGCCTGCTGGTGTCACCGCACCGGCTGCTGCCGCTGGTGGTGCCGGGGCTGGCCCTGTCGCTGGGGCTGATCCTGATCGCGCGCCCGATCGCGGTGGGCCTGAGCATCGCGCCGTTCCGCTTTCCGTGGCGGGAACAGGTCTATATCGCCTGGGTCGGGTTGCGCGGATCGGTGCCGATCGTGCTGGCGACCTATCCGTGGCTGGCGGGGCTCGACAATGCAGAGCTGTTCTTCAACATCGCCTTCTTCATCGTGCTGGTATCGCTGATCGTGCAGGGATCGACGGTGGCATCGGCGGCGCGCCTGCTCGGCCTGCAGGTCCCGCCGACCTCGGCCCGCATCCACCGTGTCGACATCGACCTGCCCGGGCAGCGCGGCTTCGAGGTGGTCAGCTACCGCCTGTCCCGCAACAGCCGCCTGATCGGCTCCGATCCGCATCGGCTGGAATCCCGGCTCCCCGAGTTCTCGCGGATCGTCTGCCTCGCCCGCAAGGGTCACGTTCTCGACGACCGCGCATGGGGCCCGTTGCAGGCCGGCGACTACCTGTCACTGCTCGCGTCGCAGGCCCACCTGCCGGCCCTCGACCAGCTGTTCGAGGCCCCCAGGGATCCCGTCGAGCCGGCGGCCCGGCTGTTCTACGGCGAATTCGTGATCAGCCCGCAGGCGCCGCTGGCGGACCTGTGCGAAGCCTACGGCGTCGAGATCCCGGAGGGCATCGGCGACGCGACGGCGGAGGATCTGCTGTCGCGCCATCTGCCGCATCCGGTGGTCGGCGACCGCCTGCGCCTCGGCGAACTCCAGCTGGTCGTTCGTAAGGTCGACGGCGACCGCCCGACCGAGATCGGTCTGCGTCTGCCGCACTGAGCGCATCAGGCCAGGCGTTCGCCCAGCCAGGCATCGATCGCCGCGACTTCCTCGGCGCAGACCTCGTGCTGCATCGGGTACACCAGCCAGCGCACCGCGCAGCCGACGCGCTGCAGCTCGTCACGGGTGCCTTCGCCCCAGGCGAAGGGCACGATCGGATCGAGCTGGCCGTGTGCGAGCAGAACCTGCGCCTGCCGGTTCGCGTCCGCGGCCTCGTCGATCGCCCGGTCGTGCAGGGGCAGATAGGTCGATAGCCCGATCAGCCCGGCAAGGGGATGCGCGAAACGCAGACCCGCGTGCAGGGCGATGGCACCCCCCTGCGAGAAGCCCGCCAGGACGATACGGCGCGACGCGATTCCGGCCGCGATCTGGCGCTGCAGGTAGTCGTCCGCGACGCGCGCCGAATCGCGGACGCCGGCCTCGTCCTGGGGCGAGCCCTCGACCAGGCCGAAGATGTCATACCAGGCACGCAGCGGCTGCCCGCCGTTGATCGTCACCGGCCGCAACGGCGCATGGGGAAAGATGAAACGCGTGCGCTCACGCCCCGGAAACCGCAGCATCTGGGCAACCGGCACGAAGTCGTGCCCGTCGGCGCCCAGGCCGTGCAGCCAGATCACCGCCCGGTCGGCCGGGGCTTCCGGCTCGATGCGAACCGCATCGGCATCGTCGATCAATTGCATTGCTGTGGCTCCCACCCATCGTCTCGTCGCAGGCAAGCGCGCACAGTACACCGCGCCGCGGCGGATTCAAGCGCGCCGCGCCCGCTGGCGCCCCCTGCAGCGCAGCCGCGTCTCGTCTATCCTTGCCGCCATTTCCCACCAGGACCGCACCGATGACGATTGCCCGACTGCCTGCCGCGCTGTCGCTGGCCTTCCTGGCATGCGGATGCGGACAATCCGGCCCGCTGGTGCTGCCACCCTCGGATCCCGTCATCGTCGCCCCGTCGAAGCCGGCGGAGCCGGCGACGCGGCCCGCGCCCGAATCCGATGACGGCGAGCAGGACGGCACCGCAGACCAACCATAGGATCAGAAGCGCAGTGGACTACTTCGAGTATCGCGACGGCGAGCTGTTCGCCGAGGACGTTCCGGTCAGCCAGATCGCGGAGCGGTTCGGTTCGCCGAGCTACGTATACTCGCGCGCCACGCTCGAACGTCACTTCCGGGCCTTCGACGACGCGCTGTCCGGCACCGACCACTTCGTCTGCTATGCGGTCAAGGCGAACTCGAACCTCGCCGTGCTGCAGGTCCTGGCCCGGCTCGGGGCCGGCTTCGACATCGTGTCGGAGGGCGAGCTGTTCCGCGTGCTGCGCGCCGGCGGCGAGGCCTCCAGGGTCGTGTTCTCCGGAGTCGGCAAGACCCGTGACGAGATGCGCACGGCGCTGCGCGCCGGCATCTACTGCTTCAACGTCGAGTCCGAATACGAGCTGCAGCAGCTCGACGAGGTCGCCCGCGAACTGCAGGTGCGCGCGCCGGTGTCGCTGCGCGTCAACCCGGACGTCGACGCCCGCACCCATCCGTACATCTCCACGGGCCTGAAGGAGAACAAGTTCGGCGTCGACATCGCCACCGCGGAGCGGCTGTACGCACAGGCGGCGACGATGCCCGGCATCGAGATGATCGGCGTGGCCAGCCACATCGGCTCGCAGCTGCTCGAGATCAAGCCCTTCCTCGACGCCCTGGAACGCGTGCTGGCGCTGGTCGACCGGATTGAGGCCTGTGGCGTCAAACTGCGCCACATCGATGTCGGCGGCGGACTCGGCGTGCGTTATCTCGACGAAAATCCGCCGCACCCGCGTGAGTGGGCACTGGCGATCAAACCCCGGCTGGCCGCTCGCGGCCTGCGCATCCTGACCGAGCCGGGCCGCGCGATCGCGGGCAACGCCGGCATCCTCGTCACCCGCGTGCTCGGCCTCAAGCACACCGATGCCAAGGCCTTCGCCGTCGTCGACGCGGCGATGAACGATCTGCTGCGCCCGACCCTGTACCAGGCCTGGATGAATATCGTTCCGGTACGTCCACGCAGCGACGCACCGGAGCAGCGCTACGACATCGTCGGCCCGGTCTGCGAGACCGGCGACTGGCTGGGCAAGGACCGCGAGCTGGCCCTCGCCCCCGGGGATCTGCTCGCGGTCCGCACCGCCGGCGCCTACGGCTTCGTCATGGCGTCCAACTACAACTCCCGGCCCCGGGTCGCCGAAGTCCTCGTCGACGGCAGCTCGGCCCACCTGATCCGCGAGCGCGAGACCCATGAAGACCTGGTCCGCGGTGAGCACCTGCTGCCGTGAGCGGTGACCGCAAGCCCCTGATCCTGGTCGATGGCTCGAGCTGGCTGTTCCGCGCCTATCACGCGCTGCCGCCGCTGACCAACTCCGCCGGCGAACCGACCGGCGCGGTGGTCGGCATGGGCAACATGCTGCGCAAGCTGATGCGCGACTATCAGCCGGAGCGGATCTGCGTGGTCTTCGACCCCAAGGGCAAGACCTTCCGCAACGACCTGTATCCGGAGTACAAGGCCAACCGCGCCGAAACCCCCGAGGACCTGTCGGCGCAGTATCCGGCGGTGCTGGAAATGATCGAGGCGCTGGGCCTGCCGATGGTCACGGTCGACGGCGTCGAGGCCGACGACGTGATCGGCACGCTGGCACGCATCGCCGAACGGCGCGGCGAGCCGGTGCTGATCGTCACCAGCGACAAGGACATGGCGCAGCTCGTCGACACGCGCACCGCGCTGCTCGACACGATGAAGAACCGTCGCCTCGACCCGGACGGCGTGGTGGAGAAGTTCGGGGTGCCGCCGGAACGCATCATCGACTACCTGGCGCTGATGGGCGATACCAGCGACAACATTCCCGGCGTGCCCAAGGTCGGCCCTAAAACCGCGGCCAAGTGGCTCGGGGAGTTCGGCTCGCTCGACGCACTTATCGAGCGCGCGGACGAGGTCAAGGGCAAGGTCGGCGAGAACCTGCGCGCGCACCTCGATCAGCTGCCGCTGTCCCGCGAGCTGGCGACGATCAAATGCGACGTCGATCTGCCGCTGAGCCTCGATCAGCTGCATCCCCGCGAAACCGACCGCGAGCGTCTGCTGGCGCTGGCGCAGCGGCTCGAGCTGAAGCGCTGGGTCGACGAACTGCAGGATCCCGAAGCCGCCACCGGCGCAACCGATACCGGCGACGGGACGGCGGCGGCGCCGGCATCGGCGCCGACGGAAACGACCACGGTCATGGACGACGCCACGCTCGCGGAGATGATCGCGGCGCTGGAAGGGGCGGACCTGATCTGCTTCGACACCGAGACCGACAGCCTCGATTCCAATCAGGCCCGGCTGGTCGGTCTGGCATTCGCCGTGGAAGCCGGCAGGGCCTGGTACGTCCCGCTCGGGCACGACTACCTCGGCGCCCCCGAGCAGCTCGACCGCGACAGCGTCCTGACGCGGCTCAGACCCGTGCTCGAGGCGACCGACAGACCCAAGCTCGGCCAGCACATCAAGTACGACCTCAACGTGATGGCCGGCCACGGCGTTCAGGTCCGCGGAGTCGCCCACGACACGATGTTGCAGAGCTACGTGCTCGACGCCGCCGGCAATCGCCACGACATGGACACGCTGGCGCAGAAGCACCTCGGTCATCAGACCATCTCGTTCACCGACATCGCGGGCAAGGGCAAGAATCAGCTCACCTTCAACCAGATCTCGATCGACAAGGCGGCGCCGTATTCGGCCGAGGACGCCGACATCACCCTGCGCCTGCACGAGTGCCTGCACCCGCAGATCGAGGCCGAACCGGCGCTGAAGAAGGTCTACGAGACCATCGAGATGCCGCTGGTGCCGGTCCTCGCGAAAATGGAGCAGACCGGCGTCAAGGTCGACGTCGCCCTGCTCAACACGATCAGCCGGGAGCTGGCCGAGCGCATGGACCAGCTGCAGGCCCAGGCCCACGAGCAGGCCGGCGGCGCCTTCAATCTCGGCTCGCCCAAGCAGCTCGGAGTGATTCTCTACGAGCAGCTCCAGCTGCCGGTGCTGGGCAAGACGCCCAAGGGCGAACCGTCCACGGCCGAAAGCGTGCTCGAGGAGCTGGCGACCCAGCATCCGCTGCCGCGGCTGATCCTCGACTGGCGCGCTCTGCAGAAACTGCGCTCGACCTATGCCGAGCAACTGCCGCAGGCGGTCAACCCGCGCACCGGACGCATCCATACCTCCTACCACCAGGCAGTCGCCGCGACCGGACGCCTGTCTTCGTCCGACCCCAACCTGCAGAACATTCCGATCCGCAGCGCCGAGGGCCGCCGCATCCGCCAGGCCTTCGTCGCCGAAGCCGGTCAGTGCCTGCTTGCGATCGACTACTCGCAGATCGAGCTGCGCCTGATGGCCCATTTCTCGGGCGACACGCGCCTGCAGCAGGCCTTCCACGACCGGCAGGATATCCACCGCGCGACTGCGGCCGAGGTCTTCGGCCTGCCGCTCGACGAGGTGTCATCGGAACAGCGCCGCGCCGCCAAGGCGATCAATTTCGGGCTGATCTACGGCATGTCGGCCTTCGGCCTGGCACGCCAGCTCGGCATCGCCCGCGGCGAGGCGCAGGACTACATCGACCGTTTCTTCGGGCGTTACCCGGGCGTGAAGCGGTTCATGGACGACACCCGCACCCAGGCCCGCGAGCGCGGCTACGTCGAAACCCTGTTCGGACGCCGGCTGTACCTGCGCGAGATCAACTCACGCAACGCGGCCCAGCGCCAGTACGCCGAGCGCACCGCGATCAATGCGCCGCTGCAAGGCACCGCCGCCGATCTGATCAAGCTGGCCATGATCGACATCGCCGACTTCCTGCAGCGGGAGGCGCCGGCCGTCCGCATGATCATGCAGGTCCACGACGAACTGGTGTTCGAGGGGCCGACGGCCGAAATCGAACGGCACGCCCCGGTGATCGCCGGCCGGATGTGCCGTATATCCCCTCTTTCGGTACCGCTCGTCGCCGACTGGGGGGTTGCGAGCCAGTGGGATGCGGCACATTCCGGCGACGGTCACGCAAGTAGCGACGACTGAAGGAAATTTTGTCCGAAACCCGCTCGGCGATGGCGGCTTCGGGCAGCCTTGGCCATCGGTAACCAATTGATTCAAAAGGTTCAGATGCCATTCAGCTTGACAGCCCGCATTGTCTCTTCGAACTGGGGCATTGAACTTTGGCCGGGCGACTCCATCTAATCCTCTGAGTGGCGATTCTCCCTGTCCCACTCCCCGCCTCACTCCCTGGGCGGGTCCGGCATCCCCCAACAGCCGGAAAGCGTGGCCCGGTGACTCCCCCCAAGTCACCGGGTCTTTTTATGCCCGTCGCAAGCCCCTCCAGCGAGGGTCCGCAATCAGGTCATCACCGGCCCCATCTTGTTGATCGCGCTGCCCTGGACGTAGTCCACACCCGCCGATCGCAACGCCTGAACCAGCGACTCGGACTCGATGCTGATCGCGACGGTCTTGCGGTTCAGCAGGTGCGCCGCACGGCAGATCCACTCGAGCTGGGCACCATCGATCGCATCCCCCTCGATGTTGTGCGTGATGTTCGGATGCAGCTTCATGAAGTCGATCGGCAGATGGCGCAACTGGGTGATCCCCATCGTCGTCTGGCAGCGATCGAGCGAGAAGCGGACTCCGGTCGGACGCAGCTGCTCCATGAAGCGCTGCACCACCGAACTCTGGCTCAGCGTGAACGCCTCGTCGATCTCGAAACACAGGCGCTCGGCCGAGAACGGCACCTCGGTCACGATCTCGAAGACGCTCGCCGCGAAGTCCGGCTCCAACAGCGACGGCGCCGAAAGATTCAGGTTGACGCAGCGATGCGTATCGAGAACGCCCGGATTGTTCCCCAGCGTGGCGATGACGGTCTTGAGCGCCCACAGGTCCACCTGATGCGACTGGTGCAGACGCTCGATGGCGGGCAGGTAATACGCCGGCTCTAGCCAGACGCCGTCATCGTCCTCGGCGCGGATGAAGAACTCGATCATGGGCTTGTCGACGCGCGCATCGGCCGGCTCGAGCACCTGCGAGATCAGGTGCGCCCGACCGTCGGCCATGCGCGGCAGCAGCCATTCCAGCCACACCTTGTCCTCACGCCGTCGCTGTTTGATCTTGTCGTCGGGGATCTGAGCCAGCGCCTGATTGCCGCCCCGGTTCTTGGCCTCCGCCAGCAGATTCTCGGACGCCGCGAGCACTTCTCCACGATCGCGCGTCTCGCGGGTGATGGGAACGATCGCAATACTCAGCGTACACGGCAGGCGCTGCCCTTCCCAGACCATCGGATTCTGGTCGGCATGGCTCCGGATCCGCTCGGCGGCTTCCTTCGCGCGTGCCTCGTCGAACCCGATCAGCAGCGCGGCGAAACGGGCATTGGCGCTGCGATAGCCGGTCCCTGAACCCACCAGGGCCATTTCGATGTTCTTGGCGGCGTGCCAGAGCGCCTGCTCGCCCGCCCAGTAGCCGTGTTCGTCGTTGATGTGATCGAGGTTATCGACCCGGATCGACAGCATCATGTGCTGGGTCCCGGTCGCCTTGGCCTCGGCCAGCAGCTCATCGAGCCGGCGCTCGAACGGCTCCCGTGACAGCAGGTTGGTCCCCCAGTCCTGCATCTCGGTATCCGCGAGGCTGAGCTGCTCGCGCACTTGTTCCTGCACATGCTCGGCATCGGTGCGATTGATGCGGACGATGCCGCCGATCGACTCCCTGTCGTTGTCGAGCACGGAACCGGCTGTGATCATGACCGGAATCGACTCATTTTCGTGCGTCAGCAGAATGGCCTGCTGTATCTGCGGGATCGACGAATGCGACGACAGCACCCGGTCGAGAAAATTGCTCAGCGGAAAGTCCTGGAAATGCTCGCGGCCGTCCTGGTACAGCGGGATGCAATCTGAGAACCGGCGCCCGACGAGGCTCTCCCGCGGACAGCGCAGCAGGGTGGCCGCCGCGGGCGACCCGCCCAGCACGGTGCCGCTCGCATCGGTCACGATCAGCGCTTCCTGCGCCATCCCCAGCAGGGCCTGACGGCAGTTCACCAGCATCTGCTGCTCGCGGCCGGCCTGCACCAGCTTTTCGCGCAAGCCGCGGTTCATCTGCAGCATCGCATTGAGCTGTTCGGTGCGCTGATGCAGCTCGCCGCGAGCCGCCTTGATCTGGAGGTCGCTCTGCCCCTGATCCCGGCGCAGGCGCTCCGGCAGCTGCCGAAACAGCCGCTGCAACGGTTCGTGGACCTGGCGACGCCAGACCCACCCGGCAATCAGCAGGACGCTGATCCACTCCAGCACCAGATACGGCGCGACCGCGAGCAGGACCGGAGCGCCGGGGTCGCGACCCAGCACGTGAATGACCAGCCAGTAGTTGATTGCCGCGATGGCAAGCCCCGACAGGACGGCAGTCGCGAGCACCCCGACCAGCACTTGATAGCGACGACGCCCCAACCTCCGAACCAGTAGCCGCACGCTGTCAGCTCCTCTTCTCGACGTTTGTTCGGTCGACATCCGCCGTGTGGCCGGGCGCGCAGCGCCCTACTCGCCTGGAAGCGTTCCCCGCAACAGCTCCACGACTCGGCTTCGACATTCCTCGATCCCCTTGCGCCCCGGTGCCGAGAACAATTGCACGGAGCAACCCGGCGCATCGTTAAGCGCCCGCCCCACCGCCAGCAACGTATTCTTTGACGCGCCGAAGCTCAGCTTATCAGCCTTGGTCAGCAGAATGTGGCACGGCAGGCCCCGGTGCACGGCCCATTCAACCATCTGCTGATCGAAGGGCGTCAGGGGATGACGGACGTCCATGATCAGGACCAGCCCGCGCAGATTCTCGCGCTTCTCCAGATACTCCCCGATGAGCCTGCCCCAGTCCCGGCTGAGATCCTTCGGGACCTTGGCGTAGCCGTAGCCCGGCAGATCCGCCAGGCGGCCATCACGGACCGCAAACAGATTGATCAGCTGCGTGCGCCCCGGGGTCTTGCTCACCCGCGCCAGGGCCGTACGCCCGCACAGGACGTTGAGCGCACTGGATTTGCCGGCGTTGGAACGTCCGACGAACGCCACCTCCGGGAGCACGTCACGCGGCAGCTGGGCCATGCGCGCGCAGGACAGCAGGAATTCGGCGCCGGCGAAGGGATTGGATTCGGGCGGCGGCGACGTCACGCCCCCATGCCCCGGAACGGCGGTGGCGGGTCGGCGGCGGCGAGGCGGATTCGTCATGGCAGGGTCGAACGGACGGAACAAGCCTCACAGCATACCCAAGGCCGGAGGACAATGGCCCGACGAAGGACGATCGGGCGCAGCAGCACCCGAATCGTGAGAAATGCCCGCCGGACATGTAAAATCCCGCGACCATCTGCACAACAGTCCGTCGCGACAGCCCCTCCCCCGGAGTCGCCGCACGGATGCCACCTTGGGAGTCATGACGAATGAAGCGCGTTCTGCTGGCCGCATTGCTGTGCGCCCCGCTGTCTGTGTGGGCTGAATCCACCAACACCGACCCGTTCACCGAAGGCAGCGTCGAGGCCGGAGCGGCCAAGGCCGCGGTCTGCGCCGCATGCCACGGCCAGGGCGGCAACAGCGCCAACCCGCAGTGGCCGAAACTGGCCGGCCAGGGCTCGCGCTACATCTACGAACAGCTGCAGCAGTTCAAGTCCGGCGCGCGCGTCAACGCACTGATGGCCGGCCAGGTCGCCGCGCTCAGCGACGAGGACATGCGCAATCTCGCGGCCTACTTCGCGGCCCAGCCGGCCAGCCCGGGTGTCGCCAGCGAGGCGGCGGTTCCGGTCGCGGAAAGCCTGTATCGCGGCGGCGACAGCGCACGCGGCATTCCGGCGTGCTCGGGTTGCCACACGCCGAACGGCGCCGGCGTCGAGGCTTCGGCATATCCGCGCGTCGGCGGCCAGCACTCCGTCTACGTCGCCAGCCGGCTCAAGGCCTATCGCGACGCCGCCGGAACCGGCGAGGGGAACTTCGCAATCATGGCCGGGGTCGCATCCAAGTTGACCGACGCGGAGATCGAAGCTCTGGCGTCGTACGTCAACGGCCTTCAGTAACCGACCACAACCAGGATCCTGATCATGCGCCTGTTCGTCCGCGGCCTCCTGGCCGCCGCACTGTCCCTGACTGCCCTTGCCTGCTCCGCCGGCGATACCGCCAGCGCCTACACCGAGGGCAAGCATTACAAGGAAGTGCGCAACGTTCAGGCGCCGACGGATCCCAAGCGCATCGAAGTCGACGAGTTCTTCTGGTACGGCTGCCCGCACTGCTTCGCATTCGACCCCACGATCGAAGCCTGGGCCAAGACCAAGCCGGCCGACGTCGACTTCGTGCGCGTCCCCAACTCGCTGGGCCGGCCGCAGGGCGTGATCCACGCCAAGGCCTACTACACCGCAGAGGCCCTGGGCGTGCTCGACCAGATGCATCATCCGCTGTTCAACACGATCCAGAACGAGCACATCCCGCTCAGCGACGAAGCGCAGCTTGCGACGGTGTTCAACAAGTACACCGGCGTCCTTCCGGACGTCTTCGGCAGCACCTTCAACGGCTTCTCGGTCGACGCCAAGACCCGCAAGGCCGAGCAGATGGCACGCGACTTCGGCATCACCAGCGTTCCGACGGTGGTGGTCGGCGGCAAGTACGTCACCAGCGGCAGCATGGCCGGATCGTTCCAGGAAGCCACCAAGGTGATCGATTTCCTGATCGAAAAGGTTCGCAAGGAACGTGCTGCCAACTGAAGCGTCGCGCTCCAGACTGATCGCCCGGCTCAGCGCCGGGCTTTTTGTTGCGCTTTGCGCCGACGCCGCGGCCCAGGCGATTCCGCTGACCTCGCTGGAACAGACCTGCGAGCTGATCGGGGAACGCCTCGGCAGTGTCGGCGTCCGGCAATGTCTCGATTCCGGACTGCAGATCGGCGGCGGCGCCAGTGTCAGCGGCCTGCCGCTGCTGCATCGCGACTACGCGGCGACCTCCCAACGTGAACCGCCGAAGCGGGTACTGATGATCGGGGGCATCCACGGCGACGAGCTGTCGTCGATCAGCGTCGTCTTCAAGTGGATGGATCGTCTGGAACACAGCCGCTTCCAGCCGTTTCATTGGCGCGTGGCGCCCTGCACCAACCCCGACGGCCTGCTGCTGCGACCGTCGACCCGCGTCAACGCCCGCGGCGTGGACCTCAACCGCAATTTCCCCAGCGCCGACTGGGAACACGCCGCCCTGACGTACTGGACCCGGCGCACCGGCAGCGACCCGCGCCGCTACCCTGGCCCCTCGGCGTTGTCCGAGCCGGAAACCCGCTGGCTGGTCGAACAGATCGAGGCCTTCCAACCGGATGCAATCGTCTCGGTCCACGCCCCTTACGGCGTCCTCGACTTCGACGGCCCGCAGGAACCTCCGGAACGTTTCGGCTACCTGCATCTGCACCAGCTCGGAACCTATCCCGGATCGCTGGGCAACTACGCCGGCGTCAACCGGGGCCTGCCGGTGATCACGCTGGAGCTGCCCCATGCCGGCATCATGCCGACGGCACAGCAATGGCAGCGCATCTGGGCCGACATGCTGACCTGGCTGGACGAGCGGCTGACCGAGCCGGCGCCGATCTACCTGCGCCTCGATGCCGATCCATGGAACGGCAGCCCCCCCGACGATGCGGACGGACGTGCCGACTTCGGGGCCTCCGCACTCAACCTGCTGCCGCGCCAGGTCGCCCCCCAGTAAGCGCCGTCACCGTTCGCTGGACGCGGATGGCGGCCAAAGCCGGCCTAGCGATTCTCCTCGCGGACGATTTTCCAGCTGCCGTCACCCTTGCGCGTCCAGAACTGCTGCTTGCGCGTGGTGGTCGAGTAGTTGCTGGAGCGGTAATCCATCGTGAACTCCGCCAGCATCAACGGCGTCGTCGCGCCGGGGTAGCGGAACAGGCTCAGATCATGCAGCTGGACGTCGATGAACGACTTGTTGGCGTTGACCCGGCGCTTGTGTGCCGCAAAAGCCGCGCGCGTCATGCCCTGCTCGGTGGTGAAACCGTCGTCGTAGTAGTCCAGATAGGCATCGGTGTCGCCCGATGACCACGCCGCACGCCAGGCCTCGACGGCGCCGAGGAATTCGCGGCGCTGCGCTTCGATCTGCGCCGCCGGCACCCAGTTGACCTCGTCGCTGAGCACCACCGGGGTCTTGCCAAACCGTACGAAGGGCCGCAAAGCCTCGATGTCGGCATTGGCCATCGTCACGCAGCCCTCGCTGGAGCGCGGTGGGCGACTGTAGGTATCGCGCGGCACCCCGTGCAGCCAGATGCCGGAACCGGTGCGCTGTTGCGCCTTGTCCCAGACGTTCGGGTAGTCCAGCGGCAGCGCACCCGCACCATAGAGTTCGGGCAGCGCCGAATCGGAAATCCAGCGGGTGACGTGATACAGACCCACCGGCGTGCGCATGTCACCCGAGACCTGCTTGCGCGCGCCGTTGCGCCCCATCGCCGCGTAGTGGTGGCGCAGCAGCGTCAGCCGGCCGTGATCGTTCTGCAGCAGGTACAGGCGTGCGCGCGGAAGATCGACCAGTACGACGTGCGTATAGCTGTCGTCGAGTTGTAGCACCGCGTTGGGAACGGTGCCCGCCGGCGGAACCGCCTGCTCGCTGGCCAGACGCACGCGCGCCTCGTCGACCAGATCCTGCAGCCGCGGATCGGTATCGGCGGCGCTGGCCATGAGCCCGTTGTCGCCAGCACCTGAAAGCGCGGACAGCAGTTCACCGTAGAACAGCTGCGCCAGCCGGAAGTGCGGCTCGCGGCGTGTCAGCGATTCGAGTGTCGACAGCGCGTCGCCGGAGCGGCCTTCCCGCAGCTGCTCCACCGCTTCGCTGAACTGCTGCTCCGGCGTGGGCTGCGGCGTCGCCGCCGCGGCCGACAGCACCCAGCCCGAGAGGGCTGCACAGGCGTAGCGCCCGAATTTCTTCGGAGAAAACATCGGCAACTGCTAGTGGCTCAGCGCGTGTATTCCCGCGCGATCTTCCAGCCGCCGGGAGTCCGCGTCATATCCAGAACCTTGCGCACCGAGTCGGAAAACGTGTCCGACGAGTAGTCCTGGAGAAAGCTCACGCGCGCGGCATCGGCGCCGGTGGACTCGACCTGCAGGTCGGACAGCTCGACGCTGATCTCCTTGGGGCCGGAGATGCGGTCGCGACGCTGAGTCTCCCAGGCCTGACGGCTGAGTCCGCCTTCGGGAACGAAGCCGTCGGCATACGCGGCGAAGTAGGCGCTCAGATCCTGCTTCGACCAGGCCGCCGCCCAGGCCTCCGCCGCCGTCAACAGCGCGCGGCGGTCCGATTCGCTGACGGGTGCGACGGCGGGTGTCGCGGGTTCGGAGCGCGCCGTCTCGGGCTTGTCCGCCGCAACCGGCGCCACGGCCGGGGCGGGCACCGGAACGGCCGCAGCCGGGGCGGCGGTTGCCGCTGCGGCCGGTTGCGACGCCGGCGCTGCCGCAGCCACGGCCGGCGCCGCCGGCACCGGCTCGATCGCAGCGCTGTCGAGCTGATTGATCAGCGCCAGCTTGTGCCGGAGCGTCTGGTTGGCCTTGTCGAGCTGCAGCGCCCGGTTGTACGCGGCACCGGCCAGCGCAGCATAGATGTCGCCGAGGTTCTCGTGTGCGGTCGCGTAGGCGGGATGCGTCGCCAGCGCCGCTTCGAGGGCGTCGCGCGCCTTCTCGTAATTCCCCTGGCCCGCATACAGCACCGCCAGATTGTTGTAGGGCTCCGGCAGCTGCGGGTAATCGCGGGTCAGGTCTGCGAACACCTGGATGGCGTCATCGGTCCGGTCCATCCGGACCAGCACCAGCCCGCGCGTGAAGCGCGCCTCGGCATCCTGCGGATTCTTGTCCAGGTGCGTCTCGAGCAGCTTCAGCGCTTCCGCCGGCTTGCCCTGGTCGATCAGGGTCTGCGCTTCGGACGATACGTTCGCCGCCAGCACGGCGGGCGCAATGACCAGAGCCGCCGCGACGGCGGCGATGCGACAGAGCGAAAACATGCAGAAAGTCCCTAGTTCGTGGGTGCGCCTAATATACCAGCGTCACTATACCAGCCGTGTCCGTCCTCGACCCGGCAGGCGGTCGGATCCACGCCGACTACGGCGCCGGCGGGGGTGACGGGCCGCGCCCGCTGCGCCCGGGCCGCCGACCGTAGATCGACGGCATCCCCGGCGGCAACCCCTTGTACCGCTTGTGAACCCAGAAATACTGGGTCGGCGCCATCATCACCCCGGATTCGATGACCCGGTTGATCCGTTCGGCGTCGGCGACCTCGTCTCCGCCCGGGAAATCCTCCAGCGCCGGCAGGAAGGTGATGCGGTAGCGCCCGTTCTCACGCTGCGGGAAGTACGGCACGACCTTGCAGCGTCCCATCTGCGCCAGGCGCGCAGTCGCGGTAATGGTGCGCACCGGCGTTCCGAAGAACCGGGCGTAGACGCTCAGTCGCTTGTCGAGCGTCTGGTCTGGCGCGTACCAGACGGCGTGGCCGTTGCGCAGCGCGCGCACCAGGCGACGCAGATCGTCCCGCGGCAGCGCCGGCAGCCCAGAGCGCCCCTCGCGCCAGTGGTGCATCAGATGGTCCATCACCGCGTTGTCGTAGGGCCGGTACATCGCATGGAACGGGCGCTGGGCCAGGCACAGGAAACGGGCGCCGATCTCCAGCGTGGTGAAATGACCCGTCAGCAGCAGCACACCGGAGCCGTCCGCCATCGCGGCGTCCAGATGCTCGATCCCGACGACCTCGCCACGCCAGCGCAGCCGCCAGTCGGGCGCGAACCAGGCCAGCGCGGTCTCGAACACGCCCATGCCGAGATCACGGAAATGCGCATCGACCATGCGCTCGCGCTCGTCGTCGGAGCGATCCGGGAACGCCAGATCGAGGTTGGCCCGGACCACGCGGCGGCGCCCCCCCAGGATCCGGCCCGCCAGCCAGCCGAGCCCCGCGCCCATGCGCATCTGCAGGGGGATCGGCAACCAGCTCAACAGCCACACCGCACCGACGCCGAGCCAGGTCGGCCAGTAGCGCGGATGCAACAGATCGGGGGTGAATCGGGGGACGGCCATCGGCGAATTGTATCCGCGAATTGTGGTGGCACCGCCCCGGCGGCTACGCTGTACCGGATGCGCCCGCTCTACACCGTCCTGCTCTATCTGCTCACGCCGCTGATCCTGTTGCGCCTGCTCTGGCGCAGCCGCGAGCTGCGCGAGTATCGCCTGCGCATCGGCGAACGCTTCGGCTGGGTGCGCCCCGCGCCTGAGGGCATCGCGGTCTGGGTGCACGCGGTCTCGGTCGGCGAGTCGCTGGCGGCGCTGCCGCTGATCCGGGAGCTGATCGAAACCTACGGCCCCGGCCGGGTCTGGGTCACGACCACGACACCGACCGGATCGGCCCGCATCACCGAGGCCCTCGGCGACCGCATCCGCCACAGCTACGCGCCCTACGACCTGCCGGACGTGGTCGCGCGGTTCCTCGATCGCGCGCGCCCCGAACGCGTCGTGGTGATGGAAACCGAGTTGTGGCCGAACCTGTTCCACGCGCTGGCCCGGCGGCGGATTCCGTTGATGATCGCCAACGCGCGGCTGTCGCCACGTTCGTTCCGCGGTTACAGCAGGGTCCGCGGATTTGCGGCGGCCACGCTGGCCAACTGCCGCTACATCGCCGCCCAGAGCCCTGCCGATGCCGAACGCTTCGCCGCGCTTGGCGCCCCGCCCGACCGGGTCGGCGCGGTCGGCAACATCAAGTTCGACCAGGCGATCCCCGACGAGCAGATCGAGCGTGGACGGCGCCTGCGGACTCTGATCGGCAGCGCACGCCCGGTATGGATCGCCGCCAGTACCCATGACGGCGAGGAGACCGCCGCCGTGGCGGCGCACCGCCAGCTCCGGGACACTCATCCCGAGGCGGCGCTGATCCTGGTTCCCCGCCACCCGCAGCGTTTCGACGCCGTCGCCCGCATGCTCGACGACAGCGGACTGTCCTGGGTGCGGCGCAGCAGCCTCGCCATCGACGCTGCGGCCAACGACGACGCAGCCGGAGCCACCATCGTGCTCGGCGACAGCATGGGCGAGATGTTCATGTACTTCGCCGCCGGCGATGCCGCCTTCGTCGGCGGCTCGCTGGTCCCAGTCGGCGGACACAACGTGCTCGAGCCGGCCGCGCTGGGGCTGCCGGTGCTGTTCGGGCCGCACATGCACAACTTCCTGCCGGCACGCGAACTGCTGCTCGGCGCCGATGCCGGCGCGCAAACCGACGCCAGCGCCCTCGGCACCGTGCTCACGCAGTGGTTCGATGATCCGGCGCGTCGCGAGGCGATGGGCGCGGCCGGCACGCGGGCGGTCGCCGCCAACCGCGGCGCCCTGCAGCGACTGCTGGAACTGACGACCGGGCTGTCACCAGCCCGGCCCTGAAGGGGCTCCGGCGCCCCGCGCTCAGTCGAGCTCGGCCGCGCTGGTGACGATGCGCCCGACCAGACCGTAGTCCTTGGCTTCCTGCGCCGACATCCAGTAATCGCGTTCGGTATCGAGCTGGATGCGTTCGACTGGCTGGCCGGTCTCGCGCGCAAAGATCTCGTTGAGCCGTTCGCGCATGCGTACGATCTCGCGCGCATGGATCGCGATGTCCGACGCGGTGCCGCCGGCGCCACCGGACGGCTGGTGCAGCAGGAAGCGGGTGTTCTGCAGGCTGACCCGGTTCTCCGGCTTGGCGGCCGCATAGATCAGCGCGCCGGCGCTGGCGACCCAGCCGGTGCCGACGATCTCGACCTCCGACTTCACGAACTTGATCATGTCGTAGATCGTGTCGCCCGACTCGACGTGTCCGCCCTGACTGTTGATGAAGATGCGGATGCGCTCGTTGGACTCCAGGTCCAGAGCGATCAGCTTGGCGGTCACCGCCTCGGCGACTTTCTGGTCGATGCCGCCGTAGATCAGGATCGTGCGCGCCTTGAACAGGCGCTCTTCGAGCGCGCCCAGCTTGCGCGGAGCTTCCTTGTCGGCATCACGCTCTTCGTCATTCAGCATCGGGGACAGCTCCTGATGGGTCGCGGCATTGGGCCTGCGCATGCATTCACTCCTCATCTCATCGATCGATCCGGACGCCGCGCGATCGGTGGCGGCAAAAATCGTCCGGGTGGGTAGGGATTCTAGCGGGCCGCGACGGCGCCTGCCGCGCCGCGGCGGCGCGCGCGCCACAGACCGTCGGCCGCGTACAGGACCAGCGCCAGCCAGATGCAGCCGAATCCGATCTGCTGCACCCGCGTGAACGGCTCGTGGAACAGCCAGACACCGCAGGCCAGCTGCAGGGTCGGCGCCAGATACTGGAGGATGCCGACCAACGACAACGGGATGCGCCGCGCGCCGATCGCGAACAGCACCAGGGGCAACGCGGTCACCAGTCCGGCCACGACGAGCAGGCCGTCGGTCGCACGATCGACGTGCCCGAAGCGGCTCTCCCCCTGGAGCTGCAGCACACTCAGCAGCAGCAGGGCGGGCACCAGCAGGATGCCGCTCTCGATCATCAGGCCGCGCACCGCCGGCACCACCGCAATCTTGCGGATCAATCCGTAGCTGCCGAAGGACAGTGCCAGCGTCAACGCGATCCAGGGCACGCGCCCGGCCTGCAGCGTCAGGTACAGTACGCCGCCGGCCGCGATCAGGACCGCCAGCACCTGCATCCGGTTCAGGCGCTCGCGCAGGATCAGCACCCCCATCAGCACGCTGACCAGCGGATTGATGAAATATCCGAGGCTGGTCTCGACGATATAGCCGGCATTGACGGCCCAGATGTAGAGCCACCAGTTGCCGGCCACGAGCACGGCACTGGTCGCCAGCATCAGCAACAGGCGCCCGGACAACTCCCGCACCCAGCCCCAGCCTTCGCGCACGGTGATCCATGCCGCCACCCAGACCGCGCACCAGACGATGCGGTGCGCCATGATCTGCAGCGCCGGCACGTGCTGCAGCAATTTCCAGTAAACCGGGAACAGGCCCCAGATGAAGTAGGCGGCGGCCGCGGCCAGCAATCCCTGACGCATGGGAGACCCTGACGGTGTGCGAAGCACGGTGATTCGGGGCGGCAGTGTACTCGCCCGCCCGCGCCGCTGCGTCGGATTGGCAGCCACGCCCGTATCCATCACCATGCAGATCACCGACACCGCTATGGCGGAGGGCAAGCAATGCACGTCCTGATCACCGGGGGCAGCGGCTTCGTCGGCTCGGCACTGTGCCGGGCCCTGATCGCCCGCGGCGACCACGTCACCGTGCTGACGCGCGACACCGCGTCGGCGGCGGTCAGGCGCCTGCCGCGGATGGTCACACGGGTCGAGTCGCTCGACGCGCTGCGGGACACCGGGCACCCGGACGTGGCGATCAACCTGGCCGGCGAGAATCTCGGCGCCGGGCGCTGGACGCCCGCGCGCAAGCGCCGCATGGTCGACAGCCGGGTCGACACCACGCGCGCACTCGTCGAGTGGATCGGCCGCCAACAGATCCGCCCGCGCCTGCTGCTGTCGGCGTCCGCAATCGGCTGGTATGGCGCCCGCGGCGACGAGATCCTCGACGAGTCATCCCCGCCGGGCGGGGACGACGAATTCACCGTGTCGCTGTGCCGGCAATGGGAGGCTGCGGCGCAAGCGGCCCGCGAATACGGCGTCAATGTCGGCTGCGTCCGCATCGGGATCGTCCTCGACCGTGACGGCGGATCGCTGGCCAGATTGCTGCCGCCGTTCCGGCTCGGCCTTGGCGGCCCGATCGGCAACGGCCGGCAATGGATGTCGTGGATACACCGCGACGATCTGGTCGCGCTGCTGCTCGAACTCAGCCGTCGCAGCGACATCGACGGCGCCTACAACGCCACCGCCCCGCAGCCGGTGACCAACCGCGGGTTCGCGCAGGTGCTCGGGCGTGTGCTGCGCCGACCCACGCTGCTGCCAATGCCCGGCATCGTGCTGCACGCACTGATCGGGGAGATGGCCGACATCCTCCTGACCGGCCAGCGGGTGCTGCCGCAACGTCTGGGCGCGCTGGGATTCGAGTTCGCCCATCCGGACCTCGACCACGCACTCCGCTCGATCCTGTGCTGACCCCGCCTCCCTCTCGGCATCCGCGTCCACCAGGACAACTCGGCATGGGGCAATTCTCCTACGCGTCCACGGGGTTTCCCCTCTTCCGGATTCGCTGCCGGACGCGCACAGAATAGGCCCATGCCGACCGCCCTCCACTCGCGAACGCGCCCGATGCCGACCCGACAGAAGATCTGGGAACTGGACCCATCCGTGGACCTCGAAGCGCCGCGGCATGAAGGGCTTCTGCAGCGCCAGCCCGAGAAATACGCGGACATGGTGCACAGCGTCACCGCTTTCGGGATCTATCTGATCGACCGTCGCGGCTGCATCCAGAGCTGGAATCGTGGCGCCGAGATCATCACCGGCCTGTCACGCGCCGAGGTCATCGGCAAGCCGTACGACATGCTGTTCCCGCAAAGCGCGGTGCATGCCGGCAAGCCGCGCAAGACCCTGGAGTTCGCACGGACCAACAGCCACTGCCGGGAGGAGCAGGTCCGGCGGCGCAACAACGGCGAGGAATTCCTGGCCCTGGCGTCGATCGACACCGTCCGCAGCGAAGCCGGAGAGCTGCAGGGATTCGTCGAAATCGTTCAGGACGTCACCGAGGTCAAGCAGCGCGAGGATCGCCTCTACCGCCAGGCCACCCGCGACGAGCCGACCGGCCTGTTCAACCGCGGGCATTTCATCGAGATGGCATCGCTGGAGATCGAACGCGCGCGGCGCTTCGCCGAACCGGTGTCGCTGATCCTCCTCGACATCGACCACCTGCGCCGGATCAACGACACCTACGGCCACGAAACCGGTGATCGCGTGATCAGCACCCTGGCCAAGACCTGTCTGGCCAACGCCCGCAAGATCGACGTCGTCGGCCGGCTCGGCGGGGAGGAGTTCGCCATCGCCCTGCCGCGCGCGAACAAGCAGCCGGCGATGGAGATGGCGCAGCGCCTGCGCCAGGCGCTGAGCCAGCAACGCATCCAGATCGGCAGCGGCCGGGAAATCGCGTTTACCGTCAGCATGGGCGTGGCCGCGCTACGCCAGACCACGCGCGACCTGACCGAAATGATGCGCAATGCCGATGCGGCGCTGTACAAGGCCAAGCGCGACGGCCGCAACCGCGTCGAGGCCTGGTTCGAGTAAGGTGGAACCGGGCGGTGCGCCGCCCCGGAAGGCCGGCATGGTTTCGGCGCGCCAATTTCATTACACTTGCGCCCTGCTTGCCGAACCGGGTTCAGCCCGCACGTCTTCGCCAGGCATCTCAACAACGCGCCCGTAGCTCAGCTGGATAGAGTACTGCCCTCCGAAGGCAGGGGTCGCAGGTTCGAATCCTGCCGGGCGCACCATATTCCGCCATCTCATGAACGCCGACCGACCGTTGTGCTCGTTCGGCATTCACATTCGAACCTGCGACAAACCCATGATCAGGTTCGACAACCCGGCACCGCCGGGTTGAACGTCGCCGCCAGGCGACGGCCCGCAGGGCAAGCGCAGCGCGTCATCCTGCCGGGCGCGCACTCTTCCGGAACCTCGCACAGCGGCCAGGCCTGGCGAACGGCCGCAACCGCACGCCTGCTGCGCCAGGCACTGGCCGCCTGGATCGCCGACGCCGCACGCCGCTCACCCGACACGCAGATGATCTTTCGAATCCACCGTGATCCGCGGCGGCGCACCGCCGCGAGCGCGTCGCACGGTTGTCATCGACGCCCCGCATCATTGCCGGCTCGATCCGCGGCCAGGTCGGCGCGGCAGGGCGATCCCGGTTCTCCGCAAAGGGCTCCACCGACAGCATCGGGACCCGCCGCACGACCGCCCGACCCCGCCGGCCCGGATCCGTCCGCATCACGTCCGACCGGAACCCTTTTAAATGATCCGCTTCACGCTCCTGCTGCGCCCGTTGGCCTGCCTGCTGATGGCGGCTGCGATGCAGACACACGCCGCCGATGCGCTCCCCTTCCACGGCTGGACGCTGACCCACAACGACATGGCCTACAACCTGTCGGTCCTGGACCGGATGCGGGACTATGGCGTGACCCACGTGCAGCTGTCCCACAACATCGTCACGCGGATCGACCAGTTCGAGGACCCGGAAGTCGTGGAGCGCGTCACGACCCTGGCGGACCGGATCCACACGCAGGGTGGCCAGGCCATCGTCTGGGCCCAGGAGCTGAGCTTCGACACCGTCGGGTTCTGCTTCGATCTCGACGGCGACGACATGCAGGCACGCATGCAGGCATACCGCGACGCCCTGACCAGGGTCCCGGCCATCGACGGCATCATGATCAGCTTCGGCAGCGCGCCGACCGAGCTCGCCGCGACGGTGCCGACCTGTCAGCCCGCCCGCTTCGCCAGCATCAAGGAGCGCTACAAGGCGATGATCGAAGCCGTCGCGCGGGTTGCGACCGACGAGTTCGGCAAGCAGGTGTACGTCCGCACCTTCTACCACAAGAGCTACGAGATTCCGTATCTGCGCCAGGCGGTCGAGGAGACCGCCCGCCCGGTCGTGGTGATGTCGAAAGCGGAGCCAAACGACTTCGAGCCCTACTATCCGCTCAACCCGCTGGTCGGCGACATCGGCGCGCATGACCAGTTCCTGGAGCTGGACTGCGCCGGCGAGTACTGGGGGCGCGGCGCGATCCCGTTCGTGGCAGTGGAATATTTCGCGCAGCGCTATCGCGAGAGCCTTGACCGGTCCGCCGGTGCCGAAAGCCGCTTCATCGGCTCCACCTGCCGGGTCGATCGATACGAGTATTCCGCGATCGGCACACTGAACGAGGCCAACGTCGCCGCCCAGGCCCTGCTCACCCGGAATCCGGATCAGGACTGGCAGACGCTGCTCGACCGTTTCATCGAGTCGCACTTCAGCCTGGCCCGGGGCACGCAGCCGCACGCGCAACTGTTCGATATCCTGCGCCGGACCTACTGGGTCGGGCGCAAGATGTACTACGCCAAGGGGGACTGGGCCTTCAAGAAAGGCAGCGATCTGCCCAGCAGCAACGCCGACGCGCTCGGCCAGCTGCTCAACAAGACCATCATGCAGTGGGATCTCGCGTATACGCCGATCACGCTGCAGCTGATGACCCCGAGCCGACAGACCGTACTCGAGTTGCTGCAGGAGAAGCGCGAGGCGATGGAGCTGGCGGCGCGCAACCTCGCCGCGCTGCCGGCGCTGCGGGACGCACTCGACAGCAAGCAATACGCCGAACTGGACACCGCGCTGACCAAGCAGCAGGTCGCCACCGTGGTGTGGTTCAACATGGCCGGGGCGCTGTTCGGCGGCCGCAACCTGTCGCCCGAGGCATCCTCATGGGTGGCCTGGCATCTCGATGAGCTGGAGCGGCTGGCGGACACCCTCGACAACCAGGGCTACCCCCAAATCGTCGATCCCTACCCGTTCCCCAGCGCCGACATCCGGGAATTTGTCGACAACACCCGCGCATCCTTGCTGCTGCCCGCCAGCCCGCAGGAACCGCAATGGGCGGGCATCGAAGGCATCGACCTCGTCGGCACCGATCTGCACAGTGCCGAGATCACCTGGACGGCCAGGGCCGGTGTCCGCTACACCGTCGAACTGAGTCAGCGCCTGCCCGACTACCCGGTCACCTACACCGACGCGACGGACAGTGCCGCCGACGGCCCGGTCCGATACTCGATCCCGGATCTCGAACCGCAGACGCCCTACTGGTTCCGGATCCGCGCCGAAGACGGCGACGCAACCATGGTCTCGGGCGACTACACGTTCTGGACGCGCAGCGCCGCAACCGATACCGACGGCGACACCCCCGGCGACGATCCCGTCCCCGATCCCGCCGGCGCGTCCGGCGGCGGCGGGATCGGGGCGGCGCAGCTTCTGATCATGCTGCTGTTGCTGGCCGGGCGTACGACCTGCCGGCCGTACCGGCGCACCTGAGTCCGTCTACGCGCCGCGCAGTCCGCCCGCCGGATAGAGCTGCGGCATGATCGCGAAGTTGTGCTGGACCGCCAGATCGCAGTTGCGCAGGCCCGGCTCGATCAGCCGGAACACCTTCTCGTTGTTGTAGAACGGCGTCAGCGGATAGAGGTGATGAATCAGGTGGTAGTTCTGGTACTGCAGGATCGGGTTCAGCAACCACTCGTAGCCCCTGCGCACGGTCGTCGCCCGGGTGAAATTCTCTTCCTGGGTCACGTCGTGCGGTACGTGCGGCAGCCAGAAGAACACGCAGCCGAGCGCCATCAGGCCGATGCGTGACGGAATCAGCCACAGCATCAGCAGGGGCATGCCATAGCCGGCCTGAATCGCGACCGCGGCGAAGGCCATGAACATGACCGCGCGGATCAGGCTGTTGCGCAGGAACGGACGTGAGACCTTGTCCCTGTACCGGAAGGCATGGATGACGTACAGCACGTCGATCAGCGCCCAGCGCAGCGGCAGGCTCCACCAGGGACCATGCAGGATGTAGTCGGGGTCCCGCGGGGCGTTCGCAAAGCGATGGTGCCGAGAATGCGCCCAGCGGAATAGGCGCAGGTCCACGTAGGGCATCACGATCCCGAGCCCGACGTGGCCGACGAAATCGTTCAAGGCCTTGTTCGTCGAGATCGCGCGGTGGATCGAGTCATGCCCGACGCTGAACGCGAGATAGGCACCGAAACCGTTGATCAGCATGCCCAGCCACAACGGCAGCTGCCCGAGCACGCCGTAGCCGTACGCGGCGAGCATGATCGTGATCTGGACCCCGCTCATGATCAGCGTGGGCCACGCATATTGCGGGGGCCGGGTCAGGCGCTTGAACCGCTCCTGGCCGGCGGTATCGAGATGGCTCAGGGTAACGCTCGCGGTCATGACAGCTCTCCTCTTGTTATGAAAATACGGAACCGGATCCATCAGGATTAATATTTACCGGTGGAAAATAATACTTGTTGTTCCGGAATCCGCATGCGTTGATCTGGATCAATGCCCGTTCCCGTCGGATCTGCACACGTGGCGCATGCCACCCCAGTCGCACGCCGCCATGACCGCCGGCCACAAAAAAGGGCGAATGGCCAACGGCTCATTCGCCCCTCTGGCGCCGGGGAACGTGACGCTCACACCATCGTCGACTCCATCGGCACCGACGGACTCGGCACGGCGTCGAAACGCGTCGTCGTGAAGTCCGCCATCTCCGGCTCGGCCATCTCCTGCTCCCAGCGTTCCCAGGTGTAGGGCCACAGAATCGGATCGCCGTCCCCATCCAGATACCAGCTCTGGCAGCCGCCGACCCACACCGTCTTGCCCATCCCGGCCTTCACATACTGCGCAAATCGCTGCACCGCGCTCTCGGTCACCTCGACGGCATCGAACTCACCGCGGCGCCAGCGCTCGATCAGCTTGAGGATGTAGCCGCACTGCACTTCGCTCATCGCGATCACCGAATAATTGCCGATCGGCGAGTTCGGCCCCAGCATCAGAAAGTTGTTGGGGAAGCCCGGCATGCACAGCGAGCGATAGGTGCGGATCTTGTCCTTCCAGGCATCGTTGATGTGCAGGCCGTCGCGTCCGACCACGTCCATCGGGCGCATGTAGGCCACCGGATTGAAGCCGGTGGAGAGAATCAGGACATCGAGCGCGTGCTCGCGGCCGTCGCGGGTGCGGATACCGTTTTCGGTGATCGCCTCGATGCCGTCGGTGACCAGCTCGACGTTGTCGCGCTGGATCGCCGGATAGAAAGTGGTGTTGACGATGATGCGCTTGCAGCCGACCTTGTAGTCCGGCGTCAGCTTGCGACGCAGCTCGGGATCGCGGACGCTGAAGCGCAGGTTCAACTTGCAGATCGCGCTGAACAGAGCATTCTGGGCCTTGTGCCCGGTCACCGCCTTGGTCAGGAGCTGGCTGATCCCCCACATGTAGAACTTCCGCAACCGCTGCAGCTTCGCCGGATTGCGCCGGAGCCTGTCCTTTTCCCGCTCGCTGACATCGGTGTTGCCCAGCGGCAGCAGCCATTGCGGCGTGCGCTGGAACACCGACAGCTTGCCGGCCACCTTCGCGACTTCCGGAATCACCTGTGCCGCCGTCGAGCCGGTCCCGATGATGCCGACGCGCTTGCCGTCCAGGTTGACGCTGTGGTCCCACTCGGCGGTATGGAACATCGCGCCCTTGAAGGTCTCGATGCCCTTGATGTCCGGCTTGGCGGGGTGATGCAGGATCCCGGTGCTGTTGATGACGAAATCGGCGATCACCTGGCGTCCGCGACTGGTCGTCACGGCCCACTTGCCGGCGTCGTAGACGCAGCGGGTCACCGCTTCGCTGAAATGGATCGACCCGGTGACACCGTACTTGCGGCCGACCCGCTCGAAGTAAGCCTGGATTTCGTCGCCATGGGCGAAGCGGTGGCTCCACTCCGGATTCGGCTCGAACGAATAGGTGTACATGTGCGCGGGAATGTCGCAGGCCACACCGGGATAGGTGTTCTCGCGCCAGGTCCCGCCCAGACGATCGGCCTTCTCGAATACGTGGACCTGGGTGATCCCGGCTTCGCGCAGCTTGATCGCCAGCAGAATGCCGGTCATTCCGGCACCGATCACCACCACGGACGGTGAGCGCATCGGCGGCATGTATCCGGTTCCCATGGACGGGTCTCCTCTTATCGGAATCGTGTAGCGGCCAGTGTAGGCAGCCACCGTGATCCGATAAGGTCATATCGCGCCATCAATGGGTCATTTCGCGCCAGTCAGTGCGCCGTCGCGTCGGTAAGCGGACGGTGGCGCCCCGAACCAGCGCCGGAACGACCGCCGGAAGTTGGCGATTTCGCTGTAGCCGAGCAGGGTGGCGGTGACCTCCACCGACAGGCGCTCGCGCATCAGCAGATCCAGGGCCTGGCGGCTCAACCACGCCTCCCGCAACCCCTCGAAGGAACTGCCCTGCGCCCGCAAACGCCGCTGCAGCGTCCGTGGCGAGGTGCCCAGTGACTGCGCCACCTCGGCCAGCGAACACAGATGCCCGGTACGACTGACGAAGACGTCGACGATACGGTCCTGCAGACTCGCATCCGGCGCGTGCGGCAGGTGCATGGCACGCAGACGCGCCAGCGCCTCCGCGAACACCTCGGGGTTGGCACCGCGCAGCGGTGTCGACAACGCTGCCGCGGGCATCACGAACGCATCGCGCCCGGCATAGAACACGACTTCGCAGCCGAGTATCTCGATGTACTCGCGCGTGGTGGCACTGCGCTCGCGCTGCAGCTCCAGACGGAATCCCGTCAGCGGTTCGGCCACCAGCGTCGCGATCGAGCGGCCGATCGTCGAAATGATGAAATCGAGCGCCGCATCGCTCTGGTCGTGCAGGCTCCCGTCCATGTGGAAGCTGAACACCACCTCACCGTCCGCGTCATGGCGGTCGATGCGGCAGAACGGACTGCGCAGCACCGCGTAGCGGGTGATCACCGCCAGTGCCTCGCCCAGCGTCGGGCTCGACATCGCGGCGATCCCGAGCGGACCGTGCACGCTGAACGGAATGTTGGCGCCGGCCTTGAGCGCGATCAGCGGGTCGCCGGACAGCCGTCGCGCAGCCCGCAGCAGCGCCTCGTACTGCGCTCCGGTCATGTACCCCGCCACCGCCGCGGCCGGCGCCTCCGGCAGCACCTGGCGCAGCTCGGCCGCCCGACGCCCGACCGCCGAGGCGATGATCCGGCTGTAGATGATCGGAATGCGGTGCTCGCTCACCCGCGCATCATCCACTCGAAGCCTCTCCCATGGCGCAGCCCCGTCGTTGCCCTGCGCGACGAAAAACAGCGCCACCGTCGACCGGTGGCGCTGTGCGCAGAAGCACGCGCAGGATCAGCCCTGCTGCGCGGCGGCCGGGTAGAACGTCTCACCCTTGTCGGCGCGCGCCGCCAGCCACTCCGACGGCTCGAAGCGCGGCCCCCAGGCCTGTGCCAGACGCCGGCACTCGGCCACGAACGCGCCGACCCCGACGGTATCGATGTACGACAGCGTGCCGCCGGTCCAGGCCGGATAGCCGATGCCGAGAATCGAACCGATATCGGCGCCCACCGCATCCGGCACCACGCCTTCCTCGAAGCAGCGCGCGGTCTCCAGCGCCATGATCGTCAGGAAGCGCGCCTTGATCTCGGCGACGTCGGGCTGCTCGGCCTTCGGCGGGAACGCTTCGGCCAATCCGGGCCACAGGGCCTTCGGTCCGTTCTCCGGGTAATCGTAGAAGCCGGCGCCGAAACGGCGGCCGGGACGCTTGAGCTCGTCGACCATCTTGTCGATCACCGGGCGGCCGATGCGGCCACGGTACTTGTCGTCCAGACCGTCGGCGTCCTGCTGCTTGAAGATGCTCTGCTGCAGCGACAGCGTGACCTCGTCGGACACCGCGAGCGGCCCCACCGGGAAGCCGGCGAGCCTGGCACCGTTCTCGATCAGCGCCGGCTCGATGCCGTCGAGCAGCATGCGCAGGCCCTCCTGGGTGAAGGTGCCGAACACGCGGCTGGTGAAGAAGCCCGGGAAGTCGCGCACCACGATCGGGGTCTTCTTGAGCTGGCCGACGTAATCGAGCGTCCTGGCGATGGTCTCCTGGCTGGTCTGTTCGCCGACGATGATCTCCACCAGCGGCATTTTCTCGACCGGAGAGAAGAAGTGGATGCCGATGAACTGCTTCGGCCGCGACGACGCCTGCGCCAGGCCGGTGATCGGCAGGGTCGACGTGTTCGATCCGAACGTCGCCGTCGCCGGAATCACCGCCTCGGCCCTGCGGGTCACGTCGGCCTTGATCTCGCGCTTCTCGAACACCGCTTCGACGATCAGGTCGCAGCCTTCGAGCCGGGCGTAGTCGTCGGTCGCGGTGATCTTCGCCAGCAAGGCATCGGCCTTGTCCTGGGTCGTGCGGCCCTTGGCGACCAGCTTGGCCTGCTGCGCCGCGATACCGGCCTTGCCCTTCTCGGCCTGCTCCAGCGTCGAGTCGAGCAGGATCACGTCCATGCCGGCCTTGGCGCTGACGTGCGCGATCCCCGCGCCCATCATGCCGGCGCCGAGCACGCCGAGCTTCTGGACCTTGGACTTCGGCACGCCGGCCGGGCGCGCGGCGAGCTTGTCGGCCGCGCCCTTGTTCACGAACAGCGTACGGATCATGTTGCGTGCGACCGGACTCGCCAGCAGCTTGCCGAAGTACTTCGACTCGATCCGCAGGCCGACGTCGATCGGCACCTGCGTGCCTTCGAACACGCAGGACATGATCGCCGGCGGCGCCGGATAGTTGCCGTTGGTCATGCTCGAGGTCAGCGCGTTGCCGGCCACGAAGGTCTGCGCCGCGTGCGGCGCGGACGGACCGGCACCACCCGGCACGCGGAATTTCTTGTTGTCCCAGGGCTGCTCCGCCGTAGGCGACTGCAGCAGCCAGGTCTTGGCCGCCTCCAGAATCGTGTCGGCCGGCGCCAGCGCGTGGACGATGCCGAGCTTCTGCGCCTCGGCCGGCTTGACCTGCTTGCCCTGCAGCAACAGCGGCAGCGCGGCGGGAATGCCGATCAGGCGCGGCAGACGCTGGGTGCCGCCGGCGCCCGGCAGCAGGCCGACCTGTACCTCGGGCAGACCGACGACCGCCTTCGGGTCGTCGAGCAGCACGCGGTAATGACAGGCCAGGCACAGCTCCAGACCGCCGCCGAGCGCCAGGCCGTTGATCGCCGCGGCGAACGGCTTGCCGCAGGTCTCGATGCGGCGGAACAGGCGCGACAGCTCGTACGAGGCCTTCGCGCCCTCGGCGGCGTCGATGCCGCGGTCGAAGGCCGTCACCAGGTCCTTCAGATCGGCGCCGGCGATGAACGCGCCGGGCTTGCCCGAGGTGATGACCGCGCCCTTGATGGTGGCGTCGCCGGCGACGCGTTCGACCGCGTCGGCCAGCGCCTGGGTCAGCTCCGGCGTCAGTACGTTCATCGGCCGTCCCTGGACGTCGATCGACAGCACCGCCAGGCCGTTGGAATCGGTTTCGAAATTCAGTGTAGTCATGTCAGAGTTCCTTCAGTCGGTGCCCGCTCAGACGCGCTCGATGATCGCGGCGTTGCCCATGCCGGCGCCGACGCACAGCGTCGCCAGCGCGGTGGACTTGCCGGTGCGTTCCAGCTCGTCGAGCGCGGTACCGATGATGATCGCGCCGGTCGCACCGAGCGGATGCCCCATCGCGATCGCACCGCCGTTGACGTTGACCTTGTCGTGCGGCACGCCCATCGCGTTCATGAAGCGCATCACCACCGACGCGAAGGCCTCGTTGACCTCGAACAGATCGATGTCGCCTGCAGTCATGCCGGCGAGCTTCAGCGCCTTCTGCGACACCGCCGCCGGACCGGTCAGCATGATGCAGGGCTCGGAGCCGATCGCCGCGAAGCTGCGGATGCGCGCGCGCGGCTTGAGCCCGGCCTGCTCGCCATAGGCCTTGCTCCCGATCAGCACGCCGCAGGCGCCGTCGACGATGCCCGAGGAGTTGCCGGCGGTATGCACGTGGCGGATGCGCTCGACCCGCGGATAGCGCTGCAGCGCCACCGCGTCGAAACCGCCCATCTGGCCGATCTGTTCGAAGGCCGGCTTCAGCGAACCCAGATCGCTCATCGTCGTGCCCGCACGGACGTGCTCGTCGCGATCCAGCACCACGCCGCCGATGACGTCGCGCACCGGCAGGATCGAACGCTCGAAGCGGTTCTCGGCCCAGGCCTGCGCGGCGCGGCGCTGGCTCTCGACCGCGAAGGCGTCGACATCCTCGCGCGAGTAGCCGTCCATCGTCGCGATCAGATCCGCGCCGATGCCCTGCGGCACGAAGTGCACCTTCGGCGCGAACGAAGGATCGGTCGGCCATGCCCCGCCGTCGGCGCCCATCGGCACCCGCGACATCGCCTCGACCCCGCCGGCGACCACCGCCGGCACCTGGCCGGACATGACCTTGGCGGCCGCCATGCTGAACGCCTCCAGGCCGGAGCCGCAGAAGCGGTTCACCTGCACGCCGGCCACGGTCTCGGCATAACCGGCATTGAGCGCCATCGAACGCGGCAGCACCGCGCCCTGCTCGCCGACCGGCGTGACGATGCCCATGATCACGTCATCGATCAGCGCGGTGTCGAGATTGGAGCGATCCCGCAGACCCTGCAGCACCTGGGTGCCGAGCTGCAGCGGGGTGATTTCATTGAGCGCACCGCCGGCGCGGCCTTTGCCGCGCGGGGTCCGCACATGATCGTAGATATAGGCATCGGTCATGGCAGCCTCGTGTGTTCGGAGGGAAAAAGATTCGAGTCCCGGATGCTGCCGGCGCCCCGCGGGAAATGGGATGCGCGCGCCGGCCAGCGCGTTGCTCGAAGCGGCCAGTGCGTCCGCACCGATCGGCCGGTTCGGTCAAGCCGACACCCACGGGTGATGCGGGATGGCGCACCGCCGGCACCCGATCGCACCGGCGCCGTGTCGCTCAGTCGAATCCGTGAAACGCCGCGAATTCGGATAGCGGCAAACGATGCGCGCGCAGGCGATTGACCGGCGCATCGGGATCGGCGTAGCCGATCGACATGCCACAGAACAGCATCAGCCCGTCGTCCGGCTCGAGCACCGAGGCGACTGCCCTGGGATAGACCGACCAGCACTCCTGCGCGCAGCTGTCGATGCCGCGCTCGCGCAGCAGCAGCATCAGCGTCTGCAGGTACATGCCCAGGTCCGACCACTGCGGCGGCCCCATGCGGCGATCGATGTAGCAGAACACCGCCGCCGGCGCGCCGAAGAACTCGAAGTTGCGCGCGAACTGGCGCATGCGCCCGGCGCGATCCTCACGCGGCACGTCGAGCAGCGCATACATCGCCTCGCCGAGTTCGAAGCGCTCGGTCCGGTGCGGCTCCCACAGCTTGTCCGGATAGATCGCGTACTCCGGACGCTCGTCCGGATCGGCCTTCCGGATCCGCTCCGCGACGCTGGCCCGGATCCGGGCCAGCGCGTCGCCGGCAACCGCATGGATCTTCCACGGCTGGACGTTGCCGCCCGACGGCGCACGCGCCGCAAGCTCGATCGCCTCCCGCAACAGCTCCGGCGCAACCGGCTTGTCGAGAAACGCACGCACGCTACGGCGGTGCAGCACCGCCTCGGTGACATTCATGGGGACTCCTCCTGGACGTTGCCGCACGCTTCTACGACTGCGTGCCGGGCCAGGGCCTGTTAACGCTATCGACGATCGCAACGATTGCCGTCGTGTTAACAGGCCCTACCGGAGGATGCCGTCCGCAGCGCCTCAAGACCAGCCCTGAAAGCCGCTTCGGGGGGCGGGCGCCCAACTATAGTTTGGGCAGACGTGACGGCACGCCCGCTGCGGAGATCGCGACGCGCCGCTCAGGCAAGCTGGTCGTCCGCTACGTGGTAGTGCGGATCTTCGCGGTAGTTCACCTCGATCATGCCGCGCGCCTTGTCGAGCAGTTCGAGGCAGTCCGGGCTCAGGTGGCGCAACTTCAGGTGCTTGCCGGCGCGCTGATAGCGCTCGGCCAGAGCATTGACCGCCTCGATCGCGGAATGGTCCATCAATCGCGCGCGGCCGAAATCGATGACGATCTCGTCCGGGTCGCCGGCCGGTACGAACTGCTGCTGGAACTCGGCCGTCGACGCGAAGAACAGCGTGCCCTCGACCTGATACTGCTTGTGCCCGTCGGGCGTCTGGCTCGCGGTGACCCGCACGTGCTTGGCGTGCTCCCAGGCAAATGCCAGTGCCGACACGATGACGCCGACGAACACCGCGATCGCCAGATCGGCGACGACCGTGATCGCCGCCACCAGCAGACCGACGAAGATGTCGGTCCGCGGCACCTTGCCGAACAGGCGGAAGCTACCCCATTCGAAGGTCTTCTCGGAGACGACGAACATCACGCCGATCAATGCCGCCAGTGGAATGCGTTCGATCAGCGCCGACCCGAACAGGATGAACGACAGCAGGAACAGCGCGGTGGCGATGCCGGACAGCCGATGCAGTGCGCCGTTGTTCACGTTGATCATGCTCTGGCCGATCATCGCGCAGCCGCCCATGCCGCCGAACACGCCGGTGACGACATTGGCCGCACCCTGCGCGGCGCATTCGCGATTCGGCCGCCCGCGCGTATCGCTCATGTCGTCGATCAGGTTCAGGGTCAGCAGCGATTCGATCAGACCGATCGCCGCGAGAATCAGCGCGTACGGAAACACGATGCGCAACGTCTCCAGCGACAGCGGCACCTGCGGCAGATGGAATGCCGGCAGGCCGCCCTTGATCGAGGCCAGATCGCCGACGGTGCGCGTCTCGATGTCTAGGCCCAGCGTCAGCAGCGAGACGGCGACGATCGCGACCAGCGTGGCCGGCACCGCCCGGGTCAGCTTGGGGAACAGGTAGATCACCAGCATCGTCAGCGCGGTGAGACCGATCATGCCGTACAGCGCCATGCCGTCCAGCCAGTGCTTGCTGCCGTCGACATCGACGACCTTGAAGTGCTCGAACTGCGCCAGCGCGATCACGATGGCGAGGCCGTTGACGAAACCCAGCATCACCGGGTGCGGCACCATGCGGATGAACTTGCCCAGGCGCGCTGCCGCGAACAGCAGCTGCAGCAGGCCCATCAGCACCACCGCCGCGAACAGATACTCGACGCCGTGCTCGACCACCAGCGCGACCATCACCACCGCCAGCGAGCCGGCGGCGCCGGAGATCATGCCGGGGCGCCCACCGAATGCAGAGGTGATCAACGACACCAGGAACGCGGCGTACAGGCCGGTCAGCGGTGAGACCTGCGCGACCAGCGCGAAGGCGATCGCCTCCGGCACCATTGCCAGCGCGACGGTCAGGCCGCTGAGGAGATTGGTCTTGAGAGTCTGCGGCGTCAGCTGCTGCACGAGGGGGCTCCGTGGGTCCGGGAAACAACAAGCGCGCCCCCGCCCGCACCACACGGACAACAGACACCACCTGATCTTGAATGGGATGAATCCGCCGCTGCCGGCGGTTCGGCGCGGGCCGCTGGAGCACCCGCGACAGCTCGGTCGCATGTTCCGGAGAAAGGCGGCGAACGCGCTCCGGCGGACGACTTGCTGCAGTGCAGCATTGTCGCCGATGGGCGCAGTCCCGTCCAGAGATCGGCTTCGACCAGCCGCCACGACGTGCCGTAGCGATGTCGGGATCGGCCCGCGGTCCTCGTTAGTTCCTCACAGAACCCCCGGTCCGTTCCGGGCACCCTTCCACCTCATCCGGTCAAAGACCCCATGCACCACATCCTTCAATCGCGCGCACTGCGCGCCAGCGCCTGCCTGACCCTGACATCCGCACTGCTCGCATGCGGCAACGGCGGCGCGCCCGACGCAGACGCATACGACAGCGCCTTCGAGGACGTCGGCGCCTGCCTGGCCAAAGCAGCTGCAAGCCCCTGCGACACCCTGACCGAGTCGATGGTCCGCGCGGCGCTGCCAGGCACGGCCACCGCGCAGCTCGACCGGAGCCAGACCAAGGGCTCTTCCGGATTCGACTGCCACTACAGCTGGACCTCCGGACGCAAGACGACGATCGGCCAGGGGCAGTTCCAGATGGAGGTCGACGCCACCGACAGCGTCACCCTGAGCAACGTGCGCTCGCTCGCCGACACCCGCAATCCGCTGGCGAGCTTCCGCGGCATGCACCGCACCCCGGATGCCGCGCAGAAGGCCAATGCGATCAAGCGCAGCGACGCGGCCATCGACGAGAAGGTCGACGACGGATCACTGGAACAGCGTCACGAGCAGATGGGCAAGGACTTCGCCCGATCGCTGATCAACCGCATCGAATGGGAGCCCGTCGACGGACTCGGTGACGGCGCCGCCTGGGGCGGAATCGGACGCTTCAAGACACTCGACGTCCTCGTCGGCACCACGCAGTTCAGCGTGCTGGCCGACGTCGCCAGCGACGAGGCGCCGCGCCGCGACGCCAGCATCGCGGTGGCCAGAGCCCTGCTCGCGGCCTGCGACTGAGGCCCGCCCAACAAGAAACGCCCGGACCCAATGGGTCCGGGCGTTCTCCCGGCCAGGCTGCGCCGTTGCCCTACACGCCGCGGTCAATCCGCGGCACGGTCATCAGTTGAAGTACTTGCACATCGGATCGCCCTGGCCGTTCTCTCCGGGACCGTCGGTCCAGTCGGGATCGATGTAGTTGGCCACGCCGTCGCAATCGTAATCGTCCAGGGCACATGCGCCGTCATACAGCGCCGGCTGCGTCGATCCTGGCGACTGCACGCCGTCCGGGAAGTCGCCCGTGAAAATCTTCACGATGACGTCCCACACTGACGGGTTGGAGCCACCGACGTAGTACTCCTGCGCGCTTTCGTCGGCGTCGACGATGCCGTCGCAATCGCGGTCCACGCAGTATTTCTGATCCGCCGAACCATCCGGAATCTGGCCGGGCTCGCAGTCGGGTGCGTCTTCCTGGGGCCGATAGCTGCCGTACGAATCCGGGTCGTGATGATCCTCGATGCCGTCACCATCGGCGTCGCCGTGCTCCCAGAAGCCCGACACACCATCGTTGTCGTCGTCCACGTCGAAGATGTCCCAGATGCCGTCGCCGTCGGAATCCACGAAGTCGTAGACACCGTCACCGTTGGTATCGGCGATTTCCTCAGAATCGCTGATGCGATCGCCGTCGGTGTCGTAATCGAACGGGTCCGAGCCGATGAATTTCTCGAAGGCATTGGTCAAGCCGTCCCCGTCCGGATCACCGGTCGGACCGTCCTCGTCGTAGGTGTCCAGATGGTCGGGAATGCCGTCGCCGTCGCGGTCGGGAAATTCGTGGATCCCGAGTCGCAGACGATCGTCGAAACCGGCCCTGCCGAGTTTGCGGGCGAACTCGAGCAAATCCTCCCTGAGCACCACCCGCGGCTGGTCCCAATCGGGCCATTCCTCGGAATCCGGGATTCCGTCGTTGTCGGAGTCGGGGTCGCGATGGTTCGGCAAGCCGTCGTTGTCCGGATCGTCCCAGCTGCTGTCGTCGTTGCCATTGGCAAACCCCAGGCGCCCGGCTTCCGCATAAGTGGGAATGCCGTCGTTGTCGTCGTCGGTATCGAAGACGTCCGGAATACCGTCACCATCGGTATCCTGCGGATTGGCGCACAGCTCCAGCGGCGTACCGCCATACAGCTCCTCGCCGTCGGGCACCGAGTCCCCGTCGGTATCGGGATTTTCCGGATCGGTGCCGAAGCAGCCTTCGATGAAGTTGCTGACACCGTCGTGATCGAGGTCACCGTCGGGGCCGTCATTCGGATTGGGGTCATCGGCATCGATGATGCCGTCACCATCGCTGTCGCTGTAGTCGGTGGCATGGACCTGCGGCGCCAATACCAGGCCCAGGGACATCAATACCGCCGCCAGACAGCCTCGGGCCTCTTCTGAAAACTTGAACATGGATCCCGTCTCGCTCCTGAGGATTTGAAAAATCAAAAACAACAAAATTTGTGACGGGGTACAGCTTATTGACGGACGGGTCTTTGTATATTCGCGTAAACACACCAACGCTCAACCGCACCATGACCGTTTCCAGGAGGACGCAGCCGCGTCTGAGGGATGTCCGAAAGGTCTACCGCCTGTTGGGCGAATGCGCCGAGACCGGATCGGATTCCTTTGCCTGGCGCCGGCATCTGCTCGACGGCATGAGCGGCATCATCGGTGCGCGGGTCGGCCTCTACATGCACGTGCACAAACCGCTGCAGGCGGACGAATCCGTCGACGCGGAAATGGCGCAGGGCTTCATGGACGCCGGCCAGATGAAGCTGTGGGAGCACTATCGCGCGGAGCAGGCCCAGCACGATGACCCCTTTCACCTCGAATACTTTCGCCGGCAGCGTCGCCGCCTGCATACACGCAGGCTGTACGACGTGGTGGAGCGCCGGGACTGGCAGCGCACGCGTCACTACATCGACTACATCCGCGCCTGCTCGCTGAACGACCGGATCACCAGCTCGCTGCGGCTCAACGGCGCATCATCCCAGACCCTGGTGTTCCATCGCGATGCGGCGGACGGCGCATTCGGGGAAGACGCCAGGTATCTGGTGACCCTGATGCACCATGAGCTGGCCGGCCTGCTCGACCGCAGGCTGGTCCAGCCGACCAGCCCGAGAGACACCGGCGCGCTGCCGCCGCGTCTCGCGCAGGTGCTGGAGGGGCTGCGGGCCGGCCGGGCGGAAAAATGCATCGCGGCGGAGCTGGACCTCAGCCCGCATACCGTGAACCGACATGTGCAACGCCTCTACCGGCACTTCAACGTCAGCAGCAAGGCCAGGCTGATGGCTCTGCTCGCCGGCGAGGCCGCCTCCTGACCGCCGGAACTGAGGCGTCCACAACAAGCCCCGGCAGAAGCGTGCCTGCCGGCGGTCCGGGGCGGCAGGCACCCCTGGACTCAGCCAGCGTTCAACCCAGATGGCTGCGCGTCCAGCGCACGATGTCCTGCGCGCCCATCGCGCCGGCCTGGCGCGCCAGCTCGCGGCCGCCGCGGAACAGGGCCAGTGTCGGAATGCTGCGGATGCCGAACTGCGCGCCGATCATCTGCTCGTTCTCGGTATTGACCTTGGCCACGCGCACCATCGGCTCGAGGGCGCCGGCGGCCTGCTCGAAGTGCGGCGCCATCATCTTGCACGGCCCGCACCACGGCGCCCAGAAGTCGACCAGCACCGGGATGTCGTTGCGGGACAGATGCCGGGCAAACGTCGCCTGGGTCAGTTCGACCGGGTGCGCGTTGAACAGCGGCTGATGGCATTGCCCGCAGGACGGCCCCTGGCCGAGCCGGGCCGACGGCAGGCGATTCACCGCCTGACAGTGGGGGCACACGATGTGCAACGCGTCGCTCATGGCGGAACTCCGGGGTCCCTGTGGATGTGAACTCCCCCCTGTATGGGGGCAAATCGCGCCCGATACAAGTCCGCCCATGCGGTTCCGTGCCGGCGATGCCGGCGCAATACGCGCGCAAGCGGGCTGCACGGATGCGGCGTAGCCGATACCATCCGCATTCCCCCTGGCGACGCGCCGGTCCGACCCTTCCGCTGTCGGCTCGGCGCAGCAGGGCATTGCACCGCTCCCACCCCCGAATTCTGGAGAAACGCGCATGGACGTCAGAGCCGCAGTCGCCTTCGAGGCCGGCAAGCCCCTGAGCATCGAAACGGTGCAGCTCGAAGGCCCCAGGGCCGGCGAGGTGCTGGTCGAGATCAAGGCCACCGGCATCTGCCACACCGACAAGTACACGCTCTCCGGCGCCGATCCGGAAGGCCTGTTCCCGGCCATCCTCGGCCATGAGGGCGCGGGCGTCGTCGTCGACGTCGGCCCGGGCGTGACCTCGCTGAAGAAGGGCGACCACGTGATCCCGCTGTACACGCCGGAATGCCGCGAGTGCGAGTACTGCCTGAACCCCAAGACCAATCTGTGCCAGGCGATCCGCACGACGCAGGGCCAGGGCCTGATGCCGGACGGCACCTCGCGCTTCAGCTTCCAGGGCAAGCCGCTGCATCACTACATGGGCTGCTCGACCTTCGCCAACTACACGGTGCTGCCGGAGATCGCGCTGGCCAAGGTCCGTGAGGACGCGCCGTTCGACAAGATCTGTTACATCGGCTGCGGCGTCACCACCGGCATCGGCGCGGTGATCTTCACCGCCAAGGTCGAGGCCGGCGCCAACTGCGTGGTGTTCGGTCTCGGCGGCATCGGCCTCAACGTGATCCAGGGCCTGAAACTGGTCGGCGCCAACATGATCGTCGGCGTCGACATGAACCCGGACCGCGAGTCCCTCGCACGCCAGTTCGGCATGACCCACTTCGTCAATCCCAAGACCGTCGAAGGCGATCTGGTCGCGCATCTGGTCGAGCTGACCGGCGGCGGCGCCGACTACAGCTTCGAATGCATCGGCAACGTGCAAGTCATGCGCCAGGCGCTGGAGTGCTGCCACAAGGGCTGGGGTGTCTCGACCATCATCGGTGTGGCGCCGGCCGGCGCCGAGATCAGCACCCGTCCGTTCCAGCTCGTCACCGGCCGGCGCTGGATCGGTTCGGCCTTCGGCGGCGCACGCGGCCGCACCGACGTGCCGAAGATCGTCGACTGGTACATGGACAACAGGATCAACATCGACGATCTGATCACGCATACCCTGCCGCTGGAGCGGATCAACGAGGGCTTCGACCTGATGACGCGCGGCGAATCGATCCGCAGCGTCGTCGTCTACTGAGTCCCCCGCGATCATGATCGAGACGATCAGCGAACACGGCTGCTTCGGCGGCGTCCAGGGCTATTACCGTCACGCCTCGACGACCATCGGCCTGCCGATGCGCTTCTCCGTCTACCGGCCGCCGCAGGCCGCGAGCGGCCCGCTGCCGACGCTGTTCTACCTAGCCGGCCTGACCTGTACCGAAGAGACCTTCATGATCAAGGCAGGGGCGCAGCGCGTCGCCGCTGAACTCGGTCTGATCCTCGTCGCCTGCGACACCAGTCCGCGCGACACCGGCATCGCCGGCGAGGCCGACGAATGGGACTTCGGCAGCGGCGCGGGCTTCTATCTCAATGCCACCGAGGCACCGTGGTCGCGGCACTACCGCATGTTCGATTACGTGACGGAGGAGCTGCGCAGCACCGTCGTCGAACACTTCGGCGCCGACCCGCAGCGGCTTGGCCTGTTCGGCCACTCGATGGGTGGCCACGGCGCGCTGGTACTGGCCCTGCGCAAGCCCGAGCTGTACCGGTCGGTGTCCGCATTCGCGCCGATCAGCAATCCGACACGCTGCCCCTGGGGCGAGAAGGCGTTCTCACGCTACCTCGGCGCGGACCGCGAGGCCTGGGCGCAGTACGACGCCTGCGAACTGATCCGCGGCCACGGCCGCGCGGTCTACCGCGAGATCCTCGTCGACCAGGGCCTGGCCGATCAGTTCCTGGATCAGCAGCTGGCGCCGGACGCTCTGGCAGCCGCCTGCCGCGACGCCGGACAGCCCCTGCAGCTACGCCGCCACGCCGGTTACGACCACGGGTACTTCTTCATCCAGACCTTCGTCGAGGATCATCTGCGCTTCCACCACCGGACATTGACCCAGGCCACGACGGCGGCCGGCTGAGGCCGTTAGGCCAAAAAAATGTGGCCAAACGCATTGTTTCCGGTTCAATCCTTGCTTATCGTTCGGACCGGGGGAAGGACGATCGGTGCGACCACGGCGGGGATCGCCACCGCGAACACGGCGGGGATGCGGTTTTTCAGGCCGCGCATCAATCCGAGACTCCGGGTATAAAGCAAGTTGTAGCCATGTGTCGTGCGCGGAGCAGCCGCCTCCGCCAAGCCCAACGGGGGGCGTTCCCGTACTTTCGAAAGAACGGAGTAACCGCAAGTGAGTGAGACCTACAGCAAGGCCCAGTTGATTGAAGACATCGCCGCCAAGACCGACCTGCCGAAGACGCAGATCAAGGGAGTGCTGGACCTGGCGTTCGAAAACGTTGTGAAGAAGGTCAAGAAGGGAGACCGCGTCGCTCTGGCAGGATTCGGCACCTTCTCGCTGCGCAAGCGCGCTGCGCGCAAGGGCCGCAACCCGGCCACCGGCGAGCAGATCAAGATCAAGGCCAGCAAGTCGATCGCGTTCAAGGTCGCCAAGGCCGCCAAGGACAAGCTCTAAGCTCGGAGCTGGCATTGCGCGCGACGGGGAGGGGTTGCCCGAACGGCGGCCCCTCCCCCGCGCTTTTGTAGAGTCGAAATGTTTTCTCGTTTGTTGCAGCAAAGATGGATCGCCGGCATGCGGATCCAACCGGCGGTCGCACTGTGCTGCGCCGTTCTCGCTAGTCACTCCATGCCGGCAAGCGCATCGGCGCCACGCGGCCCGTCGGCCAATCCGGAAATCCTGATCGCCCGCTGCACCCGCACCGCCGCCACCGCGCACCCGTGGCGCGCCAAGCAGATCGAACGCGCCATCATCCGCTACCGTCTGGCGATGTCGTATCGCAACACGACGCAGGAGGAATTCTCTCTGCGCGAACGCGCCAAGATGCGCGCGGCCGAGATCGAGGCCGCGACGAATCTCGAACAGACCTGCAATCAGCAGCCCCCGCAGGCCAGCCCGTCGTCGCTGCCGCTGCCCTGAGCCCGCCCGGCACCGCCCGGACGGCGCAACACCTCGCTTATCCGCCGCTTTCGTCGAGCAGGATCTCGACGTGGGTGCCGTCCGCGTTGGACGACGGACAACCGCCGACGAAGGTCGCGTACGCGGCGGAGACGGACTGCGCGGTCGGCGCGTAGCCCGTGGCCTCAGCCACGAACTGCCAGTCCCCCTCGACGATTCCGAACGAGCACGGCACCACGCAGCGCAGCTTGTCGCCTTCGACCGTCACGTTGGTGTGGCGCGAAACGACCAGATCGTCCGCCGACACCGCGTGATCGTTGACGACGAACTGCGACAGCAGCACCTCGCCGATCACCGCGTCGGTGATCGTGCCGTTGGCCTTGTCGATGTGCAAGACCTCGTCTTCGAAGCTGTGCAGACAGATGCCGACGTCACCATCGTCGTCGCCGGAATTCGAACAGCCGGCCAGCAGCGCCAGCAGGCATCCGGACAGCACTCGGGTTGCTCGCATGATCACCCCTTCGGTAGAACCAGCATGCCTAGTGCAGATTGATCGCCGTCAACCGGCTCGCACCCGTCACTGTCGCGCCAGGGTATTTGCGAGAAATATAGAGGATCGCATTGGGCGACAACGCCAACGTACCGGGGTGCGGGTAGGACCAGACAGCCTCGTGCGACACCAGATCGATCGCGTAGACGGTACTGCAGGTGCTGACGAAGACCAGATTGTCCGTCACGATGGGAGACGAATAGAAGCAGCGCCCCTCTTCAGACGGCGGCACCCACTTCCACAAAAACTGTCCGTCGCTCAGACGCAGCGCATCCAGATGAAAGTTGTTGTTCAGCGCATAAACCACGCCATCGGCCTCCGCAGGACGCTGCACATACTGTCCGAGTTTCGACCAATTCACCGTACGCTCGCCTGTATTGAAGCTCACAACCGCGCCTGCTGAATACGCAATTGCATCATCGCTGTCGCCTACCAACATCGGTGTTTGTGCCGGATCGGCCACTCCGTCGGTCCGCGGCCCCAGGATCTGATAGACATCTTCACCGCTCGACGGATCCAGCGCTTCCAGACTGGCGTCAGCGTATCCAAACAGTAGCGTCCCATCGTAGGCCGGGCTCCCACCTCCCCCTGAGCCGGTAACCCAAGCTAGAGCACCACTGTGACGATCAAAGGCCCAAGCACCGAAATGCGCCCCTCCGACCACGACATCATCACCCGCAAAAATCGGAGCATCCAAAGCCTGCTGCTGGTACTGGGCAAAGGTGATGCGATATGGAACATTGCCGGATTCAGCATCGAAGGCCCACAGGTACGAATCCCGGGAGTCGGCCGCCGTCACAAAAACGCTGCCGTCGGAAGTCGCCGGCGCATATGTTTTCGTCCCAGTGGTCGAATTGAGCGTGAATTCGTGATGCCAGCGCTCAGCTCCGGCGTACTCGTCGATCGCATAGAGCAATCTGCGTCCCTCGATCGTGACGAAAACCTTGCCGTCGTCCGTCACCGCGGGGGAAATGATCTCGCCCACGCTCCTCGGGAATTCCGGCGCCCGCCAGACCCATCGGATGTTGAAAGCGGCAGGGTCAAGCGTCACCGGAACATATCCGGAATGCGTCGCGCTGCCTTGGGTGGTCGCCCACTCCGAGACACCGGGCAATCGCGACAGCGACGTCAGATTGACCGTATCGACGACATCGAAGGTATATGGCAACCGGCCCTGTCCGGAATAGTGGGTGCAGTCGAGATCGGCGCAGAGATTGAAGGTGAGCACCCCCCGATAGATCCCCGCTGAAACCGTCGCCTTGGTGTGCAACGCCATCTCGATTCGCCCGTTGTCTACGAATGGATCCAGCGCGCTTTCTTCGATGATACCCTTCGAATCCTGGATGTCGATCTGAACCGAACCGCCGATGTCGCCGCTTACCACCACGGCAATTTCAAACTGTACCCGCTCATATTGTTCGAAACTGAGTTCGAGGGGATTCGGCTCGAACGTGACTGCCTGCGACGTCACAGAATATTCCCCACCATCCCCCCCTCCCCCGCAGGAAGCCAAAAACAGCGCACCGGCGCCCGCAACCAAGATTCGCATCATTCTCACAGCACCCTCCCCTGGGTCCGGTAAAAAGCCGATATGAAATCGTAAGTATCAACGTCAAGCGTGAACGATCGATTGACACCCCATCCTGGCAAGCACCAATCGTTCCAGACCCTGAAGTTTTCCCACGAGATCCTCGCAAGCGGACAGGAGCACGGTGGCGTCGCCCCAAAAAGCCCGCTTCTAACGCTCTAACGGCGTCCCGGTGGCCATTCCGGATAGTGCGGCACGGCGTCGCCGTCGGCCAGCCACGGCACGTCGTGCGCGCACCAGATGTGCTGACTCGGCGTCAGCCCCGGATCGTCGTCGAGCGTCGCCACCCGCAGGATCACCTGCGGCTGCTGCGTCCGTTCGGCGACCAGATGGGAACCGCAGTTGGAACAGAAATGACGCAGCTTGCCGGGCGACGACTCGAAGCTGCGCAGCAGCGCCTGCCCCCGGGTCCAGCGGAAGTGCTTGCGCAACACCCCCGCCGTCGGTGCGTACGACGCCGCGTGCGCCTTGCGGCAGGTCCGGCAGTGGCAGTGCGTGATCGGCATGTCGATCCGGTCGACCTCGTATCCGACTGCGCCACACAGACAGCTGCCCTTCATCGTCCCGTTCCTCGTTGCGTCCTGGATTGCTTCGGCGCCCGTCCCTCCGGCGCCGCCCGGGTGAGCTTACTGCGCCCGTTTGCGCACCGCCTCGATCTCGTCGGGGGACAGCCCCAGGGACACCAGGAACTCATGGTGGGCCTGCGGCGCATCGCGCTCGAAGGCACGGTGCCAGCGCCGCCGGCCGGCGGCGTCGACGCCGGCCTCCTCCAGCATCTTCACCCACTGCGCGACATCGACCTTGCGCGGGCCGCTGCGCCCGAGCAGACGGGTGACGAGGCGCTGCTGCGCCTGCAGCTGCGCCATCTCGGCATTGAGCGCCACCAGCCGCTGCTCCAGCGCCGCCTCCACATTCCCGCCGCGCGCGCCGTCCAGCACCGCCTGGATCGCCTTGAGCGGCAGCCCCGCCTTGCGGAAGGTCTCGATCCGCGTCATGCGCGCATGCTCCGCCTCGCCGTAGAGCCGATAGCCGGCCGCACTGACCTCGGCCGGCTGCAGCAGACCGATGCGGTCGTAGTACAGCAGGGTCGCCCGGGACAGCCCGAAGGCTTTCGCGAACGCAGTGATGGTCTGGGGTTTCATCGACGGTCCTGTCCAAGCCTCGCCACCGGATCGCACATCGGCCGATGCACGCCCGGCGATCGACACCACGCTACTCGCCGATCGGCGCCAGATCCGGCGCCACCCAGGCGCGCCGCGCCGCGTCCGCATCCAGCCGCTCGGCGCTGTAATGATGCGCCAACACGCCCCGCGCGTCGTCGACCAGATCGGGATTGCGTTCGAGAAATCTGTCGAAGTCCTGCTCCGGCTGCGCCCGCAGGCGCGCCGCCATGATGCGCATCAGCGCCTCGGTCAGGGTCCAGTTGAACTTGTCGGGCGCGCCGAACCGGCTCGCCAGCTCGCGGATGCCGACGCACACCCGCCCGATCGCATCGTCCAGCGGAAAGTGGCGCAGATGGGTCCACGCCATCCACAGATGTCCACGGTGATCGAAAGCCGCCGGGCTCAGATCCCGGGCCTCGAACCGCTCCAGAAAAGTCCGCTCGTCCAGCTGCATGGGTCACGCCTCGTTCGAATGGGCGCGGAGCATGAAGGGTGTAGCGGTAGACGGGTCAAGCACGACAGGTGGACTGTGATCCGCCTGAGGCGGATTCCTGAAGAATTAGTTCAGGGTGTCCACTAAACCGTAGGAACCGCCACGTCGGCTTGATGCTCTGGTTAGCGCGCGACGGCATGAACGACGAAACCGATGAGTGCGATGCCCGCGAATGCAGCTGCCGCATATGACGAAAGGTGGACTTTGCGACCAAGCGCTTGGATAAGCAGATTTGGATGGTGCTTGTACTCACCTCCAAGAACAAAGCGCTGTGACTCAAGAGAACTTGGAGATAGAAACAACTGAACGCCAGCGCCGACTTGCAGCTTGGAGTAGAGGCCGGGGTCAGTGACACGTAGTAGCTCCAGCATCTTGCTACCGCAGATCAGCCCGAAGATGCACGTAGCAAGAAAGCCAACCATGCCAATTGCAACTGCGACGAATGAAATGGCCATGCCTGCTTTCCAGAGCGCTAACGCCGTAGCTCAGGCGCGGCTCCGCCGAAGGCGGAGACGTCGCACTGGAGCGCATGGTTAGGGCTGCTTGGCACGATTTGCCCACTCCTTGCCAGCGTCCACTACGGCGGGAAGCCCGAGAAAGCCCTTGATGTTTCTGCTCATGAAGTTCTCCGGCTTGCGCCTTACTGAGTCAACGAGACGCTCAATGCTTGAAAGGTTGCCTCCGGTGTACAACTCGACCTCTTCGGGGGTCAGCTCCAGATTGACGTCATAGATGCCAACCGAACCACACATGACAGTCAGAAATAGCCGCTCCCCATCTTGATGTAGAACCCAAGACCACCGTTCAGCGCAGACGACTTTCATGGCGGCCCTAGACAGTATGACTTTCGCAG